>Ga0209483_1000198_pt1 | contig 55823 bp, 52 predicted proteins | sample NGEPerA_FD_184508 | JGI IMG/M metagenome (GOLD analysis project Ga0209483, IMG submission 184508) | Arctic peat soil microbial communities from the Barrow Environmental Observatory site, Barrow, Alaska, USA - NGEE PermafrostL2-A... | ecosystem: Environmental > Terrestrial > Soil > Wetlands >... | reverse complement strand
GCGCGGGCGCGCCGCGACCGCCTGCAGACTGAATTGCTCCGGCGCGGAGGATATGATCGGCAGCAGCGTGCCGCTGACGAAGCCGCCCGGCCCGATGACGGCGAGACGCAGCGCGCCGTCGCGATCGCGGCGGCGGATCGGGGTATCGACCCTAGTGGTCGCTGCCTCGGGACGCGGCGGATAATCGAGCAGCACGGCGAGCGGTCGCGGGCTCCCGACTTGCAGCGCGCGATAGGCCTCGGCCGTCGATCCCACCGGAAAGCGCGCCGAGATCAACACCGCCACGTCAAGCCGACCTTCGCGGATTAAATGCAGAAAGGCCGCCATATTGCGGTTCTCGGTCCAGCGCACGTAGCCGATCGGGTAGTCGATCCCCTCCTCCTCGTAACACCGGTCATAGCGGCCCGGGCCGTAGGAGGTCGAGACCCGGAAATCGAGCTCCTTCGCATAGATATCGGCGCGCTTGATATCGAGCCCGACATCGCCCACCAGGACGACGCGTGCCTTGCGGCGGCACATGCCGAAGGCGGTCGAGACGATTTCGTCGGAGCCACTCGCAGCGGTGATGATGACGCCGTCGGCGCCCGCACCGTCCGTCAGCCGCGCGACCTGATCCTCGGGAGCGGATTCATTCGGACCGATCGCAGCATCGAGCCCATGCGCCAGCGCGAATTCCACGCGCGCCTTGTCCGGATCGGCGCCGATGACGCGCATGCCGTTCGCCTTCAACAGCTGGACCGTAAGCTGTCCGATCAAGCCGAGCCCGATGACGACGAAGGTTTCGCCCAGCGTCGGCTCAGCCCGGCGTACGCCTTGCAGCGCGATGGCGCCGATCGTGACCATCGACGCCTGATCGCCGGAAACATTCCCGGGAATCGGCACGACGAGGTTGCGCGGCACGCAGATGATCTCGGCATGGAAGGCGCATTGCGCGCCGCCGCAGGCGACGTGTTCGCCGATGGCGATGTCGTCGATTCCGGCGCCCACAGCGACGACCGTGCCACTCGCCGAATAGCCTAGCGGATGATGCGCGTCGAGGCGGGTGCGGATCGCCTGCCATGTGGCGCCGACGCCCTGCGCCACCGCCATGTTGAGTGCCGCGCGCAACTGTTCCGGCCGTTCCAGGACGCGGCGGAATAATGGCTTGTCGCTCGCCTGGACGCCGCTGAGCTCGGTGCCCGTCGAGATGCAGGAGTGCTCGACGCGGACGAGAACCGTGCCGGGCTGCACTTGGGGCGCGGGAACTTCCTCGACGGAAATTCCGTCGCGGCCGATCATCACCTGTTTCATGCGCATGCCGCCGCACGAGTTCGGGCGGCCTCCATCAGGACGGATTGAAACGCCGGACGCACGATCACCGCTTCGTGGTGTCGTTCCACGGTCTCTCTCGCTGCCGCGGTCACGCGACGGCGCAGCGCCATATCCTCGATGATCGCGCGCAGGCCGGTGGCCAGCGCGGCGGGATCGCGCCGATCGACGACATGGCCCCATTTCTCGTTCATGGCGTATTGCACCTGGGTGATGTCGGGCGGCCCATAGACCAGAATCGGCGTGCCGCTCACCATATAGGCCGGCAATTTCGCCGGCATCGAATAACGAATGAAGCGAATGCTGTCGGCGTCGAAATTGACCGGGACCAGCAGCGCGTCGGCGGCGGCGATCCGCTTATAGAAGGTCTCGTCGTCGGCGATCGTCTCCTCGATCCGGATCGCCGGATCGATTGCCAGGCGGCGGCGGTAGCGGTCACCATGGCCCGAGGGCGTCGCGATGCTCAATTTGATCGGATAGCCATCACGGCTGAGCTTTGCGACGGCCTCGGCGCAATCGACCAGCGACTGGAGTTGGGCATTGGGAAAGATCGAGCCGACATAGAGCAGCTCCGCCGGCCGCCCGACTGCGAGATTCACTTTCGCGGCGTGGCGCCAGCGACCGACATCGATGGTATTCTGGAAATGCCTAAACGGGCGGCCGTAACGTTGCGCATAGGCCTCCGCCATCGCCGGCGAGATCGCTAGACATTCGGCGGCTCGCGCAAAAAGGCGGGTCAGGCGGCGCTCCATGATTGGGCGCTCGCGCCGGGCCAGCATGCCATGGCGATAGGACGCTTCCGGCCAGTCGTCCATGATGTGGACGACAAGCGGCAGCTTGAAGCGCTCGCGAATAGCCTCGACCAGTTCCATCATGCCGTTGCTGCCGAGAATGGTGTAGAGAACATCGGGCTTGAAATCGGCGATCCAGCGCTCGAGCGCGGGCGTCAAATGCGCGCGCTCCGGCAGGCCCGAGCCGAGGAGCCGGACGCCAATCCCCTTCGCCGCCGAGACGAGGGTTACGTCTGATGCGCCGGCGACCGGCCTTTGCGATGTCTGATGCTTCGGCTTGCGCAGCCAGTGCCGCAGCATTGCGAATGGCTCGGCCAGATCGAGCTCCGCCGGGCTGAGGGTGAAATATTTCCGGCACACGTCGTAGCTCGTCGGTTCGGGATCGTTATGTACGGTGGCGAGCCGATCGGGGGGCCAGTCACGGAACAAATTGGAAAAAGCGACACCACCGCCAGTCACATGATTGAAGGCATGCGGCGTGACGAAGAGGAGACGGGGGAAGTCTCGATTCGACGTCATTTGAACAGCGGATAATGACGCAGATTGGCGCGGCCCCGCACGATGCGCTTGGCATAGGAGAGCCAATTCCGCACCTTCGCCGGCAGCGGCGCCATGCCCAGGCCGTCGACCGGCGCGACACGCTGGAGCACGGCATACGCCCGCGCGAGAGCGTCAAGATAGGGCGCGTAGATCAAATCACGCACGTCCTTCGGCAGTTTCCACTCGCCGAAATAGAGATCGAGCCAGTCCCTAGCGAAAACCCGGAAAGACTGGAAATGATAGAGCAGCAACGGCGTATCATTGAGCAGGACTTGGCCGCCCGAACCGGTCACCCGATATTGTCCGACGTTCCACGGACCGACGTTCAGGCCGAGATGCGCGTTCCCGGCGCCGGCAGGAAATTCCACCGTCAGCCGCTCGAGATACTTCTGATCGGCATAGGTGCCATTCGTGGCGATGGGGGAAACCGATTCGACGCAGAGATCCCGCCACCGCGCGAGCGCGGCTTTGCCCACCCCGCTTGCCCGGAACGCCACATAGCCGGCATTGAACGGACCGGCACTCGGCAGGAACTGCGAAAATTCCGGCGCGAAGCGATGCGGCGTCAGCAAGAAATCCGCGGCGCCGGCGTCCTTCAGAGCAATATCGGGATCGCCGAAAAACAGCATGTCGGCGTCGACATAGGCGACCCAATCGAGGCCAGCGTTGGTCGTCAGAAGATGCTCCAGCGCGAAAGATTTCGCGGTCCAGCAATATTCCGAGATCGGCCGCTTGCCCCGCAGCGACAGCAGCGTCGCGCCGGCGAATTCGGATTCTCGGTAGACCCGGCAACGCGGCAGGGCAAGGGATTCCAGGATCCGCGCCGCCTGCGGATCGATGCAAAAGAACGCAAATTCCGCCGTCCGGTTATGCCGCATAAGCGACGCCGTGAGTGCCAAGGCGCGCGGCAGGTAAGGCGGCCCGGCACCGCCGTCGGAAGGCCCCAGGATGGTGGCGTAGATGGATTTCATCGGCTCAAATCGTCCGCATTCCTATAAGTCGCGTGCCAGCAATTCGGGCGTCTTCAATTGCGTCAGCCAATGCGCAAGACGGCCGAGATCCTCGGTCGCCAGCAGGCTTTCGTCCAGGCGGCGATTGGGCAGCACGTCGTATTTGAAGGTACCGCCCCGGCGGCCGGCGGCATGGTAGTCGAAAGTGAAGGAGCGCATCGGCACCGGCCGTAAATTGAGCGCACCGTGATAATGAAGGCGGGCGCGGCGGATCGCTTCGTCGGTCAACCGCGGCACGTCCTGGAGCCCAGCCAGCAACGCCGAATACTGCTCCCGCGTCGCCGGATCGATGGTAAAGCCCCGTCCCGAATAGCGGCCGGTTCCCGCCGTCACCACCGGAATGCCGAAGCAGGGCAGCTCCATGCCGATGGTGCCGCGCACGGTCAGGCCGTAATCGGCGACATCGAAAAGGGAGAAGGTGTTGATGTCGGTATCGGCCGCCATCAGCTTTACGTGATCGGGCAGCGCGCCGAAATTCTTCTGCAAGGTCTGCGCCTCGAGCTGGACGAGCGAGGCTCCGTCCATCTTCGAGCGCCAGACGTTCACCGGATGGACCTTGACCACCCAGTTGAGCCGCGGATTGGCTATGGCGGCGCGGACGGTCTCCACCAGCCACTGCTCATAATCCTCGAATAGGCTCTCGCCATAGAAGAACGTCGCGTCATAGAGGATATGGGTGAAGATCACGGCGGTCTTCTTCGCCGGGTCCAATCCCAGCCGACGGCGCAACGCGTCAGGAGTCAGGATCGCCTTGCCTTCCTGCAATTGCTGCCGGTTGTACCAGGCGCCCGAGGCGTAATTGGCGGCGATGCGGTCGGCGACATCCCGGTCATTCTCCGCGGTCCAGGGCATCTTCAACAGCCGCTGCCACATCGTTTCGGACAGGGTCAGCGGGTGCTCGTTTCGAGTCTCGCGCCCATAGCGGCGGAAGATCAGGCAATCGGATTGCGGCGCGCCGCACCACTGCACGACATCGATGCCCCGCAATATGCAGGCGTCGAATATCTCCCCCGCCGGCGTATAGCCCCGCTCGACGAACACGGCGATATCCGGGGACTTCTCATCCAGCAGGCGCTCGACGAAGCGCTTGGCCGCGAGCGAACGGGCTAGGGTCGCGCGCGTCGCAGCGCGGTGGCGCGGATCGTCGTTGTCCAGTCGGCCGACGCGGAATTGCCGCAGCACCATCGATTGCACGTTGCGGCCGATGCGGAAGCCGTCGATCTCAAGCTTCACCAGCGCGTGAAGATCCTGCGTGCGTGCCACGATCGTATCGGCCACCGTCGTCGCGACAGCCAACGCCGATCCATCGATTGCTGATTCAAGATAGATGAATTCGGTTTCGGGCACCGCCGCCCGGAAGATTTCCTCGATCGGCCGATCCGGCCTCTGCAGCAGGATCATGGGTCGATAGCCCTTGAGGCGGAGCAGACCCGCCATCAAGGCTTCGACCTTTGCCGTCGCCGGCATGGTCATCAGATTGCAGAACAGGACATTGCGTGTGGCAGACGGCGGCTTGGCCGAACGCAAGGGGGCCAACACGCGCCGCCATTTGAGCAGATCGCGTTCGATGGTAAGACGGTTCCACGCGCGGCGAAACAAATTCGAGCGCGACGTCATGCGCTGGCGCGTTCCCGCGCATCGGCGACACCGCGGTGTAAAGCTGAGAATGCCATCGAAATATCGTTTATACTTTCGCTCGCGAGATAGAGGATGCCCGATGGCTGACGACGACAGACCGGATCGCGTGGTGATTGTCGGCGGCGGCCGATGGGCCCGCGTTCTCGTTCCGGAACTGGTCGGCTTGCTGGCTCGGGACGTTCCGCTCGCGATCGTCAGCCCCGGCAGCGCTGCAGACATGCAGCGCTGGCTTCGAAAAAATGCCGCTCTGACCGGCCTCACGGTCGATATCGGCACGGACTTCCCTGCCTGCGCAAACACCGGTGAATTGGCGCTCGCCATCGTCGCGAACCGGCCCGTGGATCACGTTTCCGCCGCTGCGGCAATGATCGAGCGTGGCTACCACGTCCTGGTGGAGAAGCCGCTGGCGATCGACCCCGGCGACGCGCGCCGGCTGGTCGCGCTTGGGCAACGTTCGCGGCGCACCGTCATGGCCGGCCTTACGCAACTTTTTGCGCCCTATATCCAGGCGTTTCGTGAATTGCTGCCGTTTGCGCCCGGTGAAATCGACCGCTTCGATCTTGCGTGGCAAGATCCGGCCGAGGAAACCCGCTACGGCGAGATCAAGCGCCCCGACGCGGAAACCGGAATCGCTCTCGATCTTGTGCCGCATGCCTGGTCCCTGGCGCGCGCCCTGGTCTCGACCGGCGCGCCCATGACGATGGCGCTCAGCAAGTCGAACGACGCCGAAACCGAAATCACCGTCGAAGCCCGCATCGGCGATTGCGCCGGTACTTTCCGGCTGAGCCGCGCGGCGCCGGCGCGGCGGCGGCGACTCGATCTCTGGACCGCGACGCAGACGGCGACGCTCGATTTCACGAAAGGCCCGATGATCGCGACGATCGACGGCGCTCCGCCCGTTTTGCTGCCCGAGCGCGTCACCGGTGGCGGTGCGATTGCCCGGGAATGGCGCTATTTCCTGGCTCGCGCGCGCGACATCCAAGCCGGCATCGAACCGCCCCACCATCCCGCTTGCGGCGCGCAGACGATCGAGGCTGTCGAGCTTGCCTGCGCGATCGATCGCGCCGTGCAGGCCCGGCGGCGAACGCGCTGAGCGGCGCCGTCGATATTGTATCTCAGCCCGTCTCGGCGATCTGCGCCAGCGTGAAAGCGCGCAGATCGGACGGCGTCGCCCCCTCGGCGTGGCGCTTGTACCAAGCGGCGCTCATTGCCAAGGCCTGCGCGACCGGGATTTCGCATGTCCAGCCCAGCGATTCGAACGCTAGCGTTGAATCGACCGCGAGAAAACCGGCCTCGTGGGCGCCCTCCGGATCGGGATCGTGCTGCCAGCGCCGGTTGTCGCCCCAGGCGCGTGTGAATTGGTCCGCAATCTCGCCCACCGTTATTCCGTCTGATTTCGGCCCCAGATTGACGGCGCTTGGACAGGAATCCTTGGCCTCAGCCAATGCCCGCGCCAGCATCAGGTAGCCGCGCGTGACGTCGACGACGTGTTGCCAGGGCCGCACGGCCTGCGGCCGGCGGATATGGCCCGGCAGGTTGGCGGAAAATGCCCGCGCCAGATCGGGCAGCAGACGGTCCTCCGCCCAGTCGCCGCCGCCGATGACGTTTCCGGCGCGTACCGTCGCCAGAGCGCCACTCGTTTCATCCGGAAAGAAGGATCGCCGATAACTGGCGGTGATCAAATCGGCGCAGGCCTTGCTGGCGGCGTAAGGGTCATGTCCACCCAGCGACTCGTTCTCGCGATAGGGCTCGTGCCGCTCGCGATTCTCATAAACCTTGTCGGAGGTGACGATGACGGCCGCCCGGAGTCGCGGCGCCGATCGGCAGGCGTCGAGGAGCTGCGCCGTCCCGATGACGTTGGTGGCGATCGTTCCAAGCGGATCGCGATAGGACCGCCGGACGAGCGATTGGGCCGCAAGGTGGAAAACGATTTCCGGGTCGGCCGCGCGAACGGCCGCGGCGATGTCGTCGTTCTTGCGGACGTCGCCCACCCGATGGGTGCAGAGGGGCGCCAGATCGACGGCTTCAAAGAAATTCGGCGGCCCTTCGGGCGGCAGGGCCATGCCCCACACCCGCGCCCCCAGCGATGAGAGCCACAGCGTCAGCCAGCCGCCCTTGAAGCCGGTATGCCCGGTAACGAGGACGCGGCGATCGCGCCAGAATTCGGCGATGGGCCGAAAGCGCGCTTCCGTAGGCAATGCGAGATCTTTCAAGATTGCTCGGTGCGTCCGCTCAGGGTTCGACGATCCGAAGCTCGGGCAGCGGAATGACCAGCTTCGCCTTCACGCCCCGGCCCCTGAGTTCGGCCATGATCGGCTCCGCATAATGCCAAGCCAGCAGGACGACATAGTCCGATTTCTCTTCCGTCAGCCGGGCGTTGTTGACGATTGGAATGTGTTTTCCGGGGAGATACATGCCGAGCTTGAGCGACGTCGGCTGCTCGTAGATGTAAGGCATCAGGCTGCGATCGATACCCGTGTAGTTGATCAACGTGCTGCACCGTCCGGGGCAGGAGTTTCCGACGAGGCGCAACCCGCGCCGCCAGCTATCGAGCGCCAATCCCAGCAGATCGGCGCGGGCACGCTGCACGCGGTCGACAAAGTCCCGATAGATTTTGGGCTCGAACAGGCCGAAGCGGATTTCGGCGTCGAGAAGTTCGCCGACCCTGGCCTGAGCCGCATGCCCGTTGCCCTTGCGGGCCGTCAGGCGGAGCGTGCCCGAGTAGCGGTCCATCACCTCGGCATCCACGACCGTGAAGTCGTACATGGAAAACAGCATGCAGAGGGATTTCAAACTGTAGGAGCGCAAATGCTCGTGATAGATGCTGTCGTATTGTCCCTTGCGCAGGATTTCGATGAGATAGTGGGCTTCGATCACGAAAGCCCCGCCGTCGCGCAACAGGGCCTCCGCCGCGCGCATCACCTCGCCGAGCATCGTCATATGCGCGAACATGTTCGTCGCCGTCAGCAGATCGGCGTGGCCGTGCTCCTTGACGATGTCGCGCGCCAGTTTCTCGGTAAAGAGCGATTGAACCGTCTCGACGCCCGCGGCACGTGCGATCTGCGCGATGTTGGTCGGTTCGACGCCGAGAACGCGCGCGCCGCGGCGCTTGATCGCGCCGAGCAAGGTTCCGTCGTTCGAGCCGATGTCGACGGCGAAGGCGCCCGCCCCGACCCCCAAGCCGACGACGAAGTCGGCGAGCCCCTCCATGTGCTGGACGACTTCGCGCGTGATGCCGCTGCGGTAGGGATAGGCCGGGTGATAGACGACGCTGCCGTCGACGGCGTAGTCGAGCTGTCCGAGGCCGCAAACGGGGCATCGGACAAGGCGCAACGGGAATGTGGGCTCCGGCCCGTCCAACTGCTCGGCGGTAAGCAGCGAATCGCAAAGGGGTTGATGCCCCAAATCGATGACTGGATCCAACGAATCCGAGCCGCAGACTTGGCAGCGCCTGATCGGTCCGATCTTGACGTCGTGATCAATCACGGGAGAGTAGCCTTCGATTTTTTTGTTGCATGGGATACACTACCAGACCTTCCACGGCGCGGTTCCACTCGACCATAGGCGGCGCAGCTGGTCGACGTCGCGCTGCGTATCCATGCAGGCCCAGAAGCCGTTATGGCGATAGACCATGAGCTCGCCGGCGGAAGCGAGCTTCTCCAGGACACCGATTTCGAGATCGCAATCGTCCTCGTCGCGGAGATAGTCGAGGATCTCGCGCTGGAAGACAAAGAATCCGCCGTTGGCGAAATCGTCGACCGAGGCAGGCTTCTCGAAGAACGCAGCGACACGGTCGCCTTGGACATTCAATTCGCCGAAGCGCGAGACCGGACGGATGCCCGTCACCGTGGCAATTCGGCCATGCGCGCGATGGAAGGCCATTAATTTCGTCACATCGACATCGGCCACCCCGTCGCCGTAGGTCACCAGGAAGGCGTCGCTCGTGATATGGCGGGCAACCCGCTTGAGCCGCGCGCCCTTCAACGCGGTTTCGCCGGTATCGGCGATGGTGACGCGCCAGCTCTGCTCCTCGACCGAGGGATGATGAATCTCGATGGTCTTGTTGCGACCGAGTTCGATGGTGACGTCGTTGTCCATCACCTCGTAATGGAGGAAATATTGCTTGATGATCTCGCTCTTATAGCCGGCCGCGAGAATGAAATCGTGAACGCCGTGGTGGCTATAGAGTTTCATGATGTGCCACAGGATAGGACGATGGCCGATCTGGATCATCGGCTTTGGCCTGAACTCGGTCTCCTCCCGGAGACGCGTTCCCAATCCGCCGCACAGGATCACTGCTTGCATGGCTGACTCTCTGTCAAAAAAAGGCGATTCACCCGCGTGCGCGCAATAAATGCTCGGCGACCTGCAGGTCCTCGAGCGTGTCGATATCGATCGAGCTCTCGGCGTCCATCGCATAAGGAACGAGGCGCCCTCCGAAGACGTACTCCGCCAGCCGCGCCGTGCGCGTGATATAGATCGCTGCACCGTTGCGGGCGAAGACTCGCGGCTTGTCCTGCCGCCGATGAGGCTGTTGCTGCGGCAGAAACGGCTCGAGATAGCCTTCCGCGTTGCGGCGCATCACCGAGAGCGGATGAAAGACATGTGGCACCTCGATGCAGCTCACGAGGCTGTCCGCCTTTGGATCGGCCCCGAACAGCGCGGCGGCTTCGTCGATATGCGCGGCGGTGCGCAGCGGCGAGGTGGGCTGGAGCGTCAAGACCGCGTCGGGGACGTAGCCCTCCGCCTTGAGTTCGGCAACGACATGATTCAGGACGTCGCGCGTCGGCGTGTCGTCCTGCGACAACGGGCCGGAACGCAACCGCACCTCCGCGCCGAGGCCCCGACCGATCTCGGCGATCTCGGCATCGTCGGTCGAGACAATGATCCGATCGACGGCCTGGGCTTGCCGCGCCGCGTCGATTGAATAAGCGATCAACGGCCGGCCGGCCAGCAAGCGGATGTTCTTGCGCGGAATCCCCTTCGAGCCGCCGCGGGCGGGAATGATGGCGAGAAGCTGCACGCTCAATAGGTGATGCGCTTCTGGATTTCGACCGGGCCGAGACCGGCCAGGATTTCGGCGATCTGCTTGCCGGCGCTGCCGTCGCCATAGATGTCTTCCATGGCGTAGCGGCCGTGCTTGCGTTGCGCCTCGATGGCGTCGGCGATCTCGGTCTCGCCGTGACCGACATCGATCACGTTGCTGCCGCGTTCGCGGGCGGTCTGGCGCGAGCCGACGTTCACCACCGGCGTGCCGATGAAGGCACCTTCGCGGATGCCGCTCGACGAATTGCCGACGAGACATGCGGTGCGGGCCATCAGCCGGATATAGGTGTCGGTCGGCAGGTTCTTGAAGAAATGCATCTTGTCGGCAAAGCCCTTCTCGCGCCATTTGCGGATGCCGCGGGCGATGTCCTCCGAACCAGCGTCGGCATTGGGCCAGAGCACGATGGCCGGCAGTCCGATCTTGCGCACGGCGGCAAGCGTGGCCGCGATCTGGCGCTCGCCCGCGCCGTATTCGGTCGTCACCGGATGCTGACTGACAATGACGAAGGGTTGCGCGGGATCGAGCTTGGCGCCGACGCCGAGATCGAGGCTCGCCGCATCGAGGCGGTTGCCACCTTCGCGCAGGATTTCCGCCACCAGATCGATACGCGGGCAGCCAACGCGGAACACCATTTCCGGCTTCTCGCCGAGCCTGACGATACGCTCCGCCGCCTCGCGGCTCGCCGGAAAATGGATATGGGCGAATTTGGTGACGGCGTGGCGGATGCTTTCGTCGATCGTGCCGGAAACCTCGCCGCCCATGGTATGGGCGACGGGAATGTTCATATAGGCGGCGGCGAGCGTCGTCGCCATGGTCTCGAACCGGTCGCCGACGGTGATGACGACGTCGGGCCGCAGCCGGTCGAAGGCGGAAGACAGCTCAATCAGGCCCATACCGGTCGATTTGACCATGGTCTGCGGCGTTTCGCCCTCGACCAGGATGTGCAGCTTCTCGTCGACCGCGAAGCCGTCCTTCTCGATCAAATTCACCACCTGGCCATAACGGTCGAGCAGCGCAGAGGCGACACAGACGAGCTGCGGCTTGAGCTCGGGATGGGCCTGGACGGCGCGCATCGCCGATTTGATCGAGCTGTAATTGGCGCGCGAGCCAATGACCGTGCAGATTTTTTTCATGTTTTTCTCAGGCCAGATCGTCGAAGGAAAGCTTGCGATCCGCCGGCACCGCCTGACGCAGGCGACGACCGACGATCTCGCGCCAGCGCGACGCTGGAATGCCGTCGCCCGGCTTTTTGAAAGCGAGGTCTTCCCGCACCACGACATGCCCCTGCGCCAGCGCGCGAACGGTGACGACGCTTTTCTCGAAGACGCGTTTCATTTCCGCAAAGGGACTGAGATCATCCTTGTCGACCGGATGTTCGAGCATCGTCCAGATTTCGTGCAGCCCCTGTGCCAGGCGGCGGAACTCTTCCGGCTCCATCGCGTTGGCGGCGTCGCTGCCATACATCAGCCGCGAAAAGGCAAAATGCTTTTCGATTACGGTGGCGCCCAGCGCCGCGGCGGCAAGCGCCGCAGCCGGCCCGGTTGTGTGATCGGAAAAGCCAACTGGCAATTTGTAGCGCGCGCGCATCTCGGCCAGCACGTTGAGCCCCACCCGCTCCGGCGGACATGGATAGGAGGAGGCGCATTGCAGGATGGTGATTGGGCCGCCCGGCTTGAGGGCGGCCACCGCCGCGTCGAGCTCGGCCCAGTTGCTCATGCCGGAGGAGAGCAGCACCGGCTTGCCGGTCGTGGCGATTCGCTCAAGCAGAGGAAGGTTGCTGACCTCACCCGACGGCACCTTGTATGCGACGACGCCGACCTTTTCCAGCAGATTGACTGCTTCGAGACTGAAGGGCGACGACAGGAAGGCAACCCCGGCGCGCTCGCAGGCGGCGCGCAGTTGCACCCATTGCTCGGGGGAAAAGGCGGTGCGCCGGAAATATTCGAGGCGCGGCTCGGCGGTGAAATAAGCGGGCATCGGCGCATCCGGCAGCGTTTCGGCCTCGGCGATGTGCGTCTGGAACTTGACCGCATCGGCACCGCTGGCAGCGGCCGCCTCGATCAGCTTCAGCGCATTGCCAAGCGAGCCGTCATGCCCCGAGCCAATCTCGGCGATGAGGCGGATGGGTTGGAGTGATTTTGGCGGCATTGAAGATGCTTTCTTGAGCGATTGGGGCGGGTTGCGCCACCTCTACGCGAAATCGTGGCTAACGAACTCGTCTATCGTTTCGGCAAGAACGGACGCAGCGTGGATCTCTCGTCATGCTGCTGGAACTCGATCTTGTTTCCATCCGCATCCTCGATGAGGAATTGCAGGATGCCGTCGGTACGGCCACGGCGGATGTTCAGGACATAGTTTAGGTGCCTTAAATGTTCCGCCATGGCTTCGATATCGGTGACTTCGAAGCACAGGTGCCGGAACCGGGACGCCTCCGCCCCGCTCACCGCCGGATCATTGAACAATTCGATGAACGTCCCTTCGCCGACATGAAGAAAAGCGCCGTAGAGTTCGCCTTTATCGTTCCGGAACTCGTGCGCAATTTCAGCGCCCAGGACGTCGCAATAGAACCGGATGGCGCACGCGAGATCCGGCGTGCTCAGCGAAACATGAGCCAGACGAAGCGGCTGACGTTGCGTCATAGCTGCCGGACCTCGGGGAGAGGAACCACGACGCGGCCGCCCCGCTCGCAGAATGGACGAAGCTTTCCCATGATCGGCTCCGCGTAACGCCACGCCAGAAGAACGATCACACCCGGATCGTTATGATCGATCTCCACCGGAGATACGACCGGAATCCGGTAACCGGGGCCCTCGATGGCATCGAGCAGCGGCTGGTCATCGAATACGCAGCTCAGTCGCAGGGCTAGATCGAGTTGGTTTATCAGCGTGACGCAACCGACAGACGCGCCCCATGCGGCGATACCTTTCCCGCGCGTATGATCCTGGACGAGCTGGCCTGCCAAATCCGTCCGAATGCGTTCCAGGCCATGCCCCATCCGGTCGTAGGCCGGTCTTGAATACAGGCCGATGGCCTCCTCTTCGGCGGCCATGCGTGCGACGCTCTCCTTGACCGTCCTGGTGCCGCCCCGATGCTGCACGTAACCGCGAATCGAGCCTCCCTTGGTGCCAATCCGCGATACATCGAACAATTCGAGGCCATGGCGGGCAAAAAACGAGGCGAGCGGCCTGACCATGAAATACGACAAATGCTCGTGATAGATCGTGTCCAACAGCGTTTTCAGCACCACGTCGCTACCGTAAGAGGTCTCGAACACGAAGACGCCGTCCGGCGCCAGGACGGTATTCAATCCTTCCGCAACGCTCGCCAGATCGTCGATATTCGCCAGGGTATTATTAGCGATGACGAGATCGAAGCTGCCCCCCGCATTCCGGATATCGCGTGCGCTGATCGGTTCGAAGAATCCTCTGATCGTGGGAATGCCGCGCTCGATCGCTTGTTCGACGGCGCCGCGCGCCGGATCGATGCCCTGAACCTTCCAGCCGCGCTCCTGGAACGCGGCCAAAAGCGTGCCGTCGTTGCTGCCGATTTCGAGCACGCGCCCTGATTCGGCCGATTGCGCCGCCGCTAGGATATCGCCGGCGGATCGCCTGAAATGCTCCGGCAAACCTAACGAAATCGTCGTGACGTATTTGAACTGGTTATACTGAAAGGAGGGATCGATCACCGCCGTCAGCTGCAGCAAACCGCATTCGGCGCATAGATAAAGATCGGCGGGTACTTCCACCTTTGCCGCACGCTCGTCGTCGGTTTGCAAGTTGGGCGAGACGAGCGGCAGCGGCTTCAGCGGCAATACCCGATCGAGCCGCGCGCTGTCGCAGGCGCGGCAGGTATCCCGGATGCGAAAGTGTCGATCGACCATAATCGTCATGCGGCCCGCACCTAGGCGCGCGCTTTCAAGGCCGCGATGGTCTCGTCGACCATCCGCAGCGCTAGATCGGGCCCGCAAGGCAGATTGAAACCCTCGCGGCCGAACCGCTCGGAATTGGGGAACGGTCCTTGCGTCGCGAAATGCGGGGCGGTGTGGCAGCACGGGACGAATTTGCGGGTCTGAATGCCTTGTTCGGCGAGATGGTCCATTAAACGGTCACGTTGCGGGCTGGTCACTTCGGTCCACAACGCGACCTCGCCCTCACTGACCGCCACCGGCAGAACCGAGACGAATGGCAGCCCGGCCAGACCTTCGACATAGCGGCGGTAGATCGCATTGACATGCGCGACCTTCTTTTCGCGCCGGCCGATCTGGACCACACCGATGGACGCGGCGATGTCGGTATATTTGAAATTGCCGCCGGGCCCGAGATAGGCGTGGCTGACGACGTCCGCCACGCCGTTGTCGCGAAAGCGGCGCAGCTTCTCATAAGTGGCCTTGTCACGGGTGACGACCGCACCGCCCTGCCCGGTCGCGATCAGCTTCACCATGCTGAAAGAGAAACAGCCGGCGTTGCCGATGGTGCCGTGATAGCCGAGCGGATGGCGGGAAAAGAGTCCCTGGCAGGCATCCTCGACGATGACGAGGCCGTGCTTGCGTGCCAGCGCCATGACTCCCGTCATGTCGGCGCCACGCCCGTTCAAATGCACCGGCATGATCGCGCGCGTCCGGCTGGTGATCTTGGCCGCCGCATCCTCGACGTCGAGCGTCGGTTGATCGGGAAGGCAATCCACCAGCACCGGCTTGGCGCCGAGCAGAAGCGCCGCATGCGCCGTGGCAATAAAGGTGCGCGTCGGCACCAGCACCTCGTCGCCCGGGCCGATCCCATGCACCGCCAGGCTCATCAGCAGCGCTGCCGTGCCGCTCGCCGTGCAGACGGCATAGGGCACTTCGATCTCCCGAGCGATCTGCGCTTCGAAGGCGGCAACGACCGGCCCCAAGCTGAATCGCTTGCGCGCCATGCTTTCGGCGACGGCGGCGCATTCCTCGGCGCCGATCTCGATGTGCCAAAACGGGATTTCTCCCGCTTCGGTGATGAAGCGGTTGGCCGCGCCGCTATTCGAAATAGATGAAGCCATAATCCCCGTTATAGCCGGCTTTGCGGAAAATCCATTCCCAGGCGGCGACGCTGTGGAAGCTCTGGCAGGTCAGCTGCCAGTAGAGCAAATTCGCCTTCTCCCGCTCGTTGCGCCAGGATTCGACCATGAGATATCCCGGTCCGCGCCCGACCCGCCGGATCTCGGCCAGCGCCTGAAACAACTCGCCGATCTCCAGATTGTGCAGCGTGGCGAGCGACAGGACAAAATCGAATTCGCCGTCGGCAAAGGGTAACTGGATCGCGTTGCCGACGGTCAGGAACGGCCGTGCCTCTTCCTTGGCATGCTCGATGCCGTAGGCGGAAATATCGAGGCCGCGGATTTCGATGCCCGGCACCACCTGGGTGAATTCATAGAGCAGATGCCCCTTGCCGCAGCCAATATCGAGGATGCGCATGCCGGGCTTCAAGCCATAATGCGCCGCCATGCAGTCTGCGACCTTCCGCCAGCGCCCGTCATAGTGGTAGCCGCCATAGCCGTAGCGGCGGTCGCCGTCCCAATAGTCGTGGCCCCACTGCCGCGCCACGGCGGCGGATTCCGCCTTGTCATGCGCCACCACGCGCTGAACGTAGTCGCGCTTGGTCGCGGCGCTCAAGGATTGGATGAAGTCGAGCTGCGCCATGCTCACAACGCCGTCGGGCAAGACGGCAGCAATTTGCGCACCAGCCAGATGTCCTCGACGCGCGTCACATCGGCCTCGGAACGCACCGCGATGCCTTCGAGCGCGCCGTGCAGGCTCGCGCCGGCGTCCAGCACACCCCGCCACACCTCTCGGCGACGCACCGGATCGTCCGGCAACATGCCGAGGCTGTAGCAGATAACGCCCTCGATCGCCGGCAGCTCGTCAAGCACCTGCTCCAGCATCATGTAACATTCCGGCATGGCGTATTCGGTCGCCGACAGCAGGAAGCTCAGGCCCTTGCGCCGCGCATAATCCCGCACCACGAGATTCTGGACGTGCTGCGCGGTGCGCTCGCCGGCAATGGGCCGGCTGGCGATATAGCCGCGATAACCCAGCCGCGTCATTCGGCAAAGCCGCCCGGCAGGCGATAGGCCGACCCCAGCCGCGTCGCCGGGCGGAGCGAGATCGGCTCGAAGAACTCGCCCAGCCGCTTGTCGGCATAGGGCGTGAAGGCGCCCTTGAAGCGGCAATTCATCGACCAGCGCGTCTCGCGCTCACGGTTCACGCGGTTGCCGTGCATCAGATTTTGCGAGAAGAGCAGGACATTGCCGTAGGGAATGTCGATGAATTTCAGCTCCGGCTCGACCGCCTGATAGAGTTTTTCGGTCGAGCCGAACTCCGCCATGCGATCGTGGTAGCGCGCATGCGCGGCGGGGGGTAGCAGGAACATGCTCTTGGTCTTGCGGCAGTCGACCAGCGGGATCCACAGCACGACCTCGAAAGGCGAATCGCCGTTGAGCACGTCGGCGTGCAGCGGCAGCAGCGATCCCTCGTCGTCCGGCAGCTGGATCGAAAGATTGAGCCGCAGCTGCATGACCAATTCGTTGCCGACGATCGTCTCGATCGTCCGGCGCGCGGTGGCAAAATAGGCTGGCCGCGCCCAGTCCATCCCGTTGAGCCCGTCGAACACGGCGAGCCGCAGGGTGTTCAGCGCGTCGGGCGTGACGCGCTCGTGGATGGTGTCGAGGAAATTCTGCGGATTGTTCGGCGCCGGCAGGCCGAGATGCCGCGCGGCGAACGCCGCCGCATGGTCGCGGATGCGGTCGAGCGCGGCGCGATCCTCAGCCGGAAGGTTGAGGCAGCCGTCGGCAAGAAACGCCGCCGCCAGGCCTTGCTCTTCCGCCGTCAGGAAATTGCTCATGGCCGGAGATCCGTGATCGTCTTGGCAATGCGCTCGGCGATCGGCCCGGGCTGGAGCCCCGCGATCTCCAGCAGATCGTCCTGCGAGCCGTAATGGCGCGGGAAGGCGTCGGGCAGCGCCAGGCGCAAAATTGGCGGTAGCGAGCCGCCGGCCGCCAGCAAGCAATCGGCGACGGCGCTGCCGAGGCCACCGGTGGCCACATGCTCCTCGACCGTCACCAGCAGTCGCAATCCCTGCGCGAAGCCGCGCACCGCATCGATATCGAGCGGCTTGACCGTGTGGCAATGGAGCACGCCCGCCTCGATGCCCTGCGCGGCGAGCCGGTCGGCGGCGCGCAGGCAGCGCTCCGTCAGCACGCCGGTCGAGATCATGCCGATCTGTCCCGGCGCGCGCTTGAGGATTGCCTTGCCGATCGCGAAATTCTCGTCATCCCGCGCGATCACCGGATCGCCGCCCTTCCCGAGGCGGATATAGACCGGCCCCGGCCGGTCGAGCGTCGCGGTGACGGCGCGCCGCATTTCCTGAGCGTCCGAGGGCGCGATCACGGTCATATTCGGCAGCGCGCGCAGAATCGCCATGTCCTCGATCGCGAGATGGGTCGGCCCGAGCGGCGCATAGACCACGCCGCCGCCATTGGCGATGAGACGGACCGGCAGGTTGTGCAGGCAAAGATCGACCGCCACCTGCTCGAAGCAGCGCCGCGTCAGGAAGGTGGCGATGGTGTTGACGAAGGGGATGAACCCCTCCATCGCCAGGCCTGCCGCCATGCCGACAATGTTCTGCTCCGCCACGCCTTCCATGAAAAAGCGGTCGGGCATCTCGGCCCGGAATTTGTCCATGGTGCCGACGCCGAGATCGGAGCCGATGAATACGACGCGCGGATCGCGCCGCGCCAGTTCCGTAACGGTATCGAGCGCGGTCTGGCGCATCAGCCGTTCTCCAGCGCGGCATACATGGCGGCGACCTGCTCCGGCTTGATCTTCGATTTGTGGTGCCAGGCCGCGTCGTTCTCGGCGAAAGGCAGGCCCTTGCCCTTGACCGTGTGGCAGATCACCGCGAGCGGCTTGGCGGCGCCGCGACGCGGTGCGAAGGCGGCGCGCAACGCCGCTACGTCGTGGCCGTCGACCTCGACGACATCGAAGCCGAAGGCGCGCCATTTGGCGCCGAGCGGCTCTAGCGGCTGAACCTCGGAAACCGAGCCATAGGACTGCATCTTGTTGTAATCGACGATGGCGGTGAGGCTGGACAGGCCGTGCTTGCCGGCGCACATCGCCGCTTCCCAAACGCTGCCCTCATCGATCTCGCCGTCGCCCATGGCGACGAAGACGCGGGCATCGGTCTTGCGGATGCGCGCGGCGAGCGCCACGCCGATGCCGATCGACAAGCCATGGCCCAAGGCGCCGGTGGATGCCTCGACGCCGGGAATCTTGCCGGCTTCGGGATGGCCGCCGAGGAAACTGTCGCGCGTGCAGAAATCCGCGAGCTCCGCCGCCGGGAAATAGCCCTTATCGGCCAGGATGGCGTAGAGCGCCAGGCAGCCATGGCCCTTCGACAGGATGAACCGGTCGCGGCCCTGCCATTTCGGCTCCGCCGGCCGGTGACGCAGCACGTCGTCGTACAGCACGCGCAGGATTTCGATCAGCGACATCGAGGAACCGATGTGCCCGCGCCCACCGCCGTCAAGCGCCCGGACCACCAAGCGGCGCAGATCGCGCGAGCGGTTGTCGAGCCGAATGGCGTTCGGCAGGTTTACGGCTTTAGTCACGGCAGATCCTCGATTGCGGATGCGGTCCGCGCCAGCATGGCCTCGGCCTTGGCGAGCTGGCGCGTCTGGGCGGCGGCGCGATCGCCGTCGCCGTCGCCGGCGACGGCGCGGCGTGCCCAACGCTCCGGCAGGAATTCATTGAGCAGGATGAGGCACCAGCGCAACGCGTAAAGCGGTAGCTGCCTCTCAAGCCTTGCACGAAAGTTAGCGTCACCGGCATGAAGTTCGACCATGCCGCGAGCAAAGCGGCGGCGAGCGTCCGGATCGAGAGCCATGCCGGGATGCAGCAGGAAATCCGCGGTGAGCTTCACCGGATCGTCCCAGCCGAAATATTCGAAATCGACGAACACGATGCGGCCCTCAGCGGTGCGAAGCGCGTTATGGAAGCCGAAATCTGATGGGCTGAGCGTCCGCTGCGCGATCGGCAATTCCGCGGCCGGACTGTTGCCCGCCGTCAGCGCCGCACGCCGGCCGCACAGGCGCGCCAGGAAGTCGCGCAGCTGCGTCTCGCCCGCTGCAATTTCCGACAATCTTGTCTCGCGTGCGGCGGTCTGGCGCAGAATTTCCGCCGTCGAGAGACAGGTCTCGGAGGCGAGCGGCAGCCCCGCAGCACCCGGCGCAGATCGGTAACCATGCAGCCGGCGCAGGAAATCCAACGCCGCGTCGATGTCGCCGTTATTTGGGCTGGCGATGGGCGTGCCATCGATCCATTGATAGAGTGCCGCGCTCATCTCTCGACTCATCGCGATGGGCGCCGGCACGGCATCCTCGCCTTGCGCCTTGAGGAAGGACAGGGCGCCGTATTCCGTGCCCAGCCGATCGCGCGGATCGTCATCGGGGGACGGATAAGATTTCAGCGCCATGGCGCCATCCGCGCCGGCCACACGGTAGAGGCGATTATTGCCGCCCTGCAAAACGCGCACGACATCATTCACGGGCGCGCCGTTCAGCATGGCCGCAGCGGCGATCGCCGGATCGATGCCCAAAAGATGGTCGGCGATCTCACGATGAGTGCGGAAGGCGCGAAAGCGTCCGCGCGGCAATTCGTCGTAGCCGGCAGCGTAAAGATAGGCACGAATGTGGGCGGGAAAGTCCGGCTCGCCAAACACCTCGTCGAGGTCGTCGATGAAATGCGTGCAGCCGATGGACAGAATCCGGCGAATCTTGTCCTGACGCGTCGGCTCGAAGAACACGTTCTCGCGCGCCACGCCCATGCCGCGCTCGAACAAGCCGTTGGATTCCATCCAGATCATCGCCGCATTTCTAAGATCGGTCTCGGGATCGAAAGGGCTGAATTGCGTCTTGTGGCTAACGACCGCCACCGGAATGTTCCGCAGGCGGGCGCGTTCGAGCAGGGTCGCGATGCCGTCGGTGAGCCGCGCCCGGCCGATATCTCGGCCATAGGCGCGGGCCTGCAATTGCTGCCAGGCGATGTCGCCGCCCGGCCCGGCGCGCACCGCGTCGCGCACCGCCTTCTTGCCGCCGTAGAATGCCGCCGGCACCAATCCCATGTCGCGCGCCAAAGCCAAAAAGCCCTCGTCGTAACAGGCGATCGTATTGTCGAAATCGATTCCGATCAGCACCCGGACCGAACCTATTTAAGCTTCAGTTCCTGCATCCGCTTGATATTGAAATAGAGCGGATTGTTGAGCGGGTCCTGCAGCTTCCCCGTTTTCAGCGCGTCGACCAGACCGCCGACGGCATCGGCGATGGTGTATTTGAGCTCGAAGCCGATGTCCTTCCGGATGCGCTTGCCGGAGACGTGATAGGAGCGCGGATCGTTGGTCGGCACCGTCTCGATCGCGACATGGTCGCCGACCGCCTTGCGCACCATCGCCGCGAGATCGACGATCGGATGATTCTCGTCGCCGGCGTTCCAGATCTTGCCGTCGATCGCTTCGTCGGGCTGCGCCAGCAGATGCAGATAGACCCGCGCCATGTCCTCGATATGAATGTTGGGGCGCTTCTGCGTACCGCCGAAGACCTTGATCTTGCCGGCATGGAAGGCCTGGTTGGTGAAGATGTTCACCACGACGTCCATGCGCTGGCGCGGCGCATAGCCGCACACCGTCGAGGGACGGATGGAGCACACCACGAAACCCGGCGCGCGCTCTTCCAGCAATTCCATCTCGCACAACGCCTTGAACTTGGAATAATCGGTCAGCGGCGCAAGCGGCAAATCCTCATGCACTTCGGGTTCGTCCTTGACGCCATAGACCGACGAGGACGACGCGAAGATGAAACGCTTGACCCCTGCCGCCTTGGAGGCGCGGACCAACGGGCGAAACGCCGCGTGGTTGATCGACTTACCGAGCCCCGGATCGAGATCGTAGGACGGGTCGTTCGAGATGCAGGCAAGGTGAAGGACGCAATCGCAGCCCTTGAGAGCGTCGGCGACAGTCCTCGGATCGCGGATGTCGCCCTTGATCTCGCGCAGGCGCGGATTGCCGCGCACGGCGGCGAGCGCATCGTCGCCATACATATAGAGGTCGAGCACGGTCACCGCGTGCCCCGCCTCGAGCAGCCGGGGAACCAGCACGCTGCCGACATAGCCGGCGCCGCCGGTCACCAGAACGTTCCATTTTTTCTCGGCGATTGTCATGCCCGATCGGACTCCGTCATTTCAGCAGGGTATTGACGAATTTCATCAGCGGAATCTTTTCCACCGACTGCCGGTGGCCGACGATGCCGACCTTGATGGCGCCGGCGGCGTTGCCGACGAAGCCGACATCGGCCATATGTCCGCCGACGGCGACGAGCGGCGCGGTGACGGCGAAGAACGCGTCGCCGGCGCCGACCGTGTCGACCACCGTCTTAGTGAAGGCCGGAATGCGGGTGACGCCTTCGCCGGGTGAGTAGGTGTAGCAGCCGGACGATCCCTGCGTCACGATGGCCTTGCGGCATCCGGTGATGCGCGGCAACACCTCGCCCACCACTTCCGCGATATCGCTGTACTTGTCGCTGGTGGCAAGCCGCGCCTCAGGCGCATCGATGCAGACGTAGTCCGCGTTCCGATATTTGCTGATCAAATTATAGCCCTGGTTGCCGGCGTTGGTTTGCGCATTGACGGCAAGGAACTTCGCATTCTTCCTCAACACATCAACTAGGCCGTGCCCGATCATGCCGTGCCCGAAATCGTTGACGATGACGAGATCAGCCGCTTTGACTTTATCCCGCACGAGTTCGGTCAATCCCGCTTCCTCACTTGAAGGCAGCGGCCGGTCATCCATGAAATAGACCTCGAACAGCTTGCGCATATACGAGCCGGGATCGACATAGCGCAGCTTCCTGGTAGTCGGACGGTCGGTGACCTGGACGACCCCGAGGCGAACATTGGGTTTTATATTCCGGCGGATCATTTCCTCGTAGGGACAATCCTTCGCCAGCGTGGTGATTACTTCGACCTCGGCACAGAACGCAGCGACATGGTTTGCGGTAGCGACCACGCCGCCGGCGAAGATTTCGGTTCCCTGATACAAGCTGGCAATGATGTGTTCCTTGGAGGGCTTACCGAGATTTCCGACGTATTGATATTCGTCGATGATCGTGTCGCCCACGATCAGAACCTTCAAACGGCTCACTTTTTCAATCAACACACGGATGCGTTGGGGACCGCCACCGGCCCGCAAGCCGTCGAGGAAATCGCGCAACGGCGGGTCGTAGACGTCGAGATAGCGATTGATCAAGTTCGACGATGAAAAGGTGATATCGCGCGTGAACACCAACCGCCCGCCATGTCGTTCCACCGCCTCGCGTTCGTCGGTGATCTTGCCGGTGATGTCTTCCTCAGGATTCTCGTAATCGGATCCCTTGACGTAGACATCGGGCCGGATGGTATCGAGGACCGTTTCGGCGTCGGACGCGTCGTTGATGCCGACGTAATCGACGTATTCGAGGGCTGCCAGCATCTCGGCGCGCATCTCCTGGCCGAAGATCGGCCGTCCCGGCCCCTTGTTGACGAAACGGTCGGCGGTAAGCGTGACGACGAGTACGTCGCCTTCGGCCCGTGCCGCTTCCAGGTGGCGGACGTGACCCATATGCACCAGGTCAAAGACGCCGTGGCAGAGAACGATCTTTTGCTTGCGCTTGCGGGCTTCATCCGCCAGGCGGCCCAATTCTGCAATGGCATGGATTTTCCGGCGCGCGGGGCGGACCGATGCCGGAACCGTCGAACGCGTCACTTAATTTTTCCCTCGGCCGAGATACTTGAACCAATCCGCCGTCGCCGCCGCGATGCTTTCCGGCGTCCAGATCGGCGCGTCGCGCCAAAGATCGATGTTCTCGAGCAGCCGGCCGATGCCCTCTTCCAAGCTCACGCGCGGACGCCACCCCAGACGCTGCTTGATGCGGGAAATATCGGCCCAAGTGCAGTCGGGCTCGCCGGGGCGCTTCGGAATATAGACCGACTGGCCGCCCAGCAGCTCGACGATGCGGTTGACGCTGTAGGTGCCGTCGGAGCCGACATTCATTATCTCGCCGGTAAGCGCGCTGGCGGCGGCGGCGACAAAAGCGCCGGTCACGTCAGTCACATAGGTGAAGTCACGCGTCTGGGTTCCATCGCCAACGATGGTGTAGGGCTTGCCGGCGAGCTTCTGCGCCAGGAACACGCCGAACATGGCGCCATAGCTGCCCGAGGTGCGGTGGCGCGGCCCATAGACATTGAAGAGACGAAGGGACAACGCTGGCAGGCCATAAAGCTGCGCCCAATGCAAGACGAGCTCCTCGCCCAGCCGCTTGGTGAGCGCATAGGGATATTGCGGTTGGATCGCGGCGGTTTCCGGCGTCGGATAGACGTCTGGAATGCCGTAACAGGACGACGAGGCGGCATAAAGAAATCGCTCGACGCGATGGGCGCGCGCCGCTTCCAGCACGGCCATAGTGCCGTCGACATTGGCGCGAAAATAATCCAGCGGCTGGCGAATGGACGGCACGATGTCGGCAAGCGCCGCGAAATGGAACACCCATTTGACGCCTTCCATCGTGCCGTCGAGCGCGCCGGCATCCGCGATATCGGCCACATGAACGGTCAACCGCGGATTGCTGCGATGCTGCACCAGATTGTCCGGCCGACCGGTGACCATGTTGTCGACCACCACGACCGCGTGCCCATCGGCGATCAAGCGATCAACCATGTGGCTGCCGATGAAGCCGGCGCCGCCGATGACGAGAGATTTATGCTGGGACAAGGAATCCTGTGTCTGGTTAAAGGCGAATGCCGTGCTTGGCGAGCAGCGATTCGTTATCGGCACGGTAATAGTCCTTGATCCGGCGGGCCGCCTCCGGCGAGGGCGTGACGTCAAACTTTTTTCCGCCCACGAGCCAATTGCGGAAAACCGCCTTGAGCGGCGGCGGCAGCAACGGCCCGAGGCCGCGGCCGCCGGTCAGCCGCGCGCGCAACCGGTTAGCGGTATAGAGCCGCTCCATCTGGTGCTCGTTCTCGCGGACATTCGTCGTTCGCGCCAGGCACGGATCGCGCTCATCGATGCCAATGAATCGACAGAGGCGCTGCAAGACGGTAATGGGATCGGCCCGGAAATCCTCGAAGGCATAAACCAGGATGTTCCCCTCGCCCACCAGCGCCGCGTAGCGATCGATCATGGCCGCATAGCGGAAGCTGTCCAAGAACGCGCCGCAGACATAGCGGAAATGAATGTCGAGATAGTGGTCGAAATCGGGATACCAGTTCTGCCTGGTGCCGGGAATGCCCGTCATCTCGCCGCGATGCTCGGTGAGGTAATTGCTCTTGATCAACGATAGCTGATCGCGCACGCAGAAGATCACCCGAAACGGCGCCAAGGGCGCGAAGATATCCATGACGCGCCGCAGCTTGGCCATGCCATCCACGCCGGTGAATACGCTCAGGCCTTCATCCGAAAGAACCACGGGCCGCCCGCCGGATTCCCGGGCGACCGATTCGACCAAAATACGCGTTACTTGAGGATCGGGCGCGAAATCGAGACCGCCGGCCTCGATCTGCTTCATCAGCGCGCCAATTGGCGGAGTCCGCCAGCCCTCGTAGGCGCGCGCGCGATCAACGTTCTTGCCCAGGAAAAACAGCCCGGGATGCGCCGGGAAGAACGCGTTTTGCAGCGTCGAGGTCGCGGTCTTTGGCGAGCCGATATGGACGATCAGGGTCACGGGCCTGGCGGCGGCGAGTACGGCGGCGCGGAGCGCCGGATGAAACTGACATATTGTTGGCCCCGGCCGAACAGGCCGAGAAACCGGCCGAAATCGGGAGTCCGGCCGGCCAGAGCGGCGCGCAAGGATGCGACCAGATCGGCAAAGGACGAAGCGGTTTCCGGCAGCGCCGGCCGCAACAACGCGACGATCTCTTCGATCTTGATAAGAATGGGCGGAATGAGGCCCGGATCGTCGGCATCCCACGCCGCGAGGTGAAGTTTGTAGGCTTCGCGGCACAGCGTCTCCAGAAGCGCGCCGTCGCAGCGCGGCTGGGCCACAACCTCCGGATCGGCGCGGCTGTCGATCAGCAGCGGCAGCCAGCGGCGATATTGCGCCAAGGCCCGCTCGTTATAGGCCTCGCTTCCGGCGATCGCCTTCCACCAGCGCCAGTCGGAGAAAAAATGGGGATGGCTGGCATAGACGTCGAAATCGTCGGTGAGCGCCGCAACCGCGTCCGGAAAAGGAAAAAAGCGGTCGAGCGGCAGCGGATGGAAGATATTGTCGAGCACCCAGTCGTAATGGGTCCGTGCGAAGCCGGGCAGCGCGTCGAGGTCGGGTTTGAACAAAGCAGCCAAGCTTTTCATGCAAGTGTCGAAATCCTTATCGCGCGCCATGTAGATCGGCTTGAAAAGCCGGCGGCAGATATCGGCGAAGGACGACACCGGATCGATCGTGGTGATGACGACGATGCCGCCAGGCCGCGCGAATTCGGCCATGTGGCGGCAAAACGGCTTGGTATCGCTGCGGTCGTGGATCAGCCCTTCCGCAATGACCAGATCGAACCGGCGCGCGTCAGTGAAGGCAAGGACATCGCTCTCATAGATGTCACAATCGGCGGGGAAGCGGCCGTCGCCGGCCTTGCGCCGCAGCTCCGCAATGCTGACATCGTGGCCATCAACAAGAACGAGCGACCCGAGGCCGAAAGAGGCCGTATGCACGGAATTGTCGCCCGAGCCGGGACCGAACTCGATCACATCCCGGCCCTTCAGCAGGCCCGACACGATGCCAAGCTGCCGGTAGAGCGCGTCACGCCGGCGGAAATGGAGTGCGCGATGATGTTCGGGAACCTGATTTGGCACGAAATCATGCTGCTTGTAGAAACTGATGAAAGCCCTGTCTTCCATGTGTGCTTTTTCTAGGCGATCGAGCGGCGTGACTTTATGTCTTTGGACACGCCTGTGCTGTACCGGCGAAGCCAGACCGGCGAAATTCCAGATTTCAAAAATCGGTGCCACGACGTGGGTGGCAAATCGGCGAGAGTGTCGGCGGCGATGCCCCACGGACGCGGCTCGCCCAGATGGTCGAGGAAATCGGTCACCGCCTCGCGCAGCTCGTCAGCGTCATTGTCGCGCACGAGGTGCCCCGGAAAGTCATATTCTTCCGCCATTTTCCCCAATAACAAGCGTGTCTCTTCGGGCGCGCCGTTCGGCCGCAAGATCGACTTGTAATAGATCGTTCCCCCCGGTGAGGCGAATTCGAAGGGCAGCACGTTGACGACCAGATGCGGCATGTTCCGGTAGATCGGCAGCCAGCTTCCGCCGCCGCATTCCAAAACCGCTACATCGCTTTCGAGCGCCGCGTAGAGGTAAAGCAGGTCGTGCGAGATACCGAGACCTTCAGCATCGACGACACCCTTGCCGAATTTTGCCCTGGTCTCATCGTCCAAAGACCGATCGCCAACGAGCAGGACGAGATAGCCGCGCGCATTCAGCGCCTGAATAGCCCGCCAATAGGATCGGATCGGCGAGCCGATCCTGCGGATGGAAGATGATTCTCCGTCGCTCGCCTCGCCCTTGCTGCGGAGATAAAGGCAGCAAAGCTTTTGCCGGCGTGGAGCGCAACGCGCCAGGGCCTGTTCCACCTTTTGCGTCAGCGCCGCCGGCAGGGCTGGCGCGGGCGCCGAAATTTTTTCCAGGAGCTTGAAATACCCGTAAATATAGTCCGCGGTGAGTCCGCGGCTTTGGGTGGTCTCACTGTGGCGGCGCGCCAAGCCGTAGATTTCCTCCGGAGCGAGGACCGTCTTCTGGGGAAAGAGTTTTTTCAACACGCTGCACAGCCAAGGGCTTTTCAAGCCGATGAACCAGGGTATCCGGCGAAAATGCCCGGGCCTGCCCCAGGCGAATTCGATCGGCAGGAAGATCAGCCGCACGTCCGGCCAGATCTTTTCGACGAGAGGATTGTGGCGGGTGCGCTGGAATAGATAGAGGACCGTGATCCGGCGGCCAGGAAACATCCGGCGCACGAGATCCAAGCCGTGAATTGTATGGCCGAATCCACCTTGATGGAACACGATCAGAATTTCGCTTGTGCTAACGTCCCGCCAATGCAGGGTTAGCTTCCCAGCGATCATCGCGGCCGAAAACAATGCGCTCGCGCATTGCATCGACCACCAGATCATGGATTTGAAAGGGCGCCGCATCGGTGGATTCGTTTCTCTCTTGCCTAGAGTGTTCGCTGGAAAATCGACGACGCGATCTTCACAACCGCGCGTGGCGGAATACCTGTCGATGGATCGAAGCTCCGATCCTGTTAAAGGGAAGCGCATGTTCCAGGAACACGGGAAGGAAGAACGCTGTCGCCTTCGAACCCAACGATTTGTGATTCGCGAGTGTGTCGCGAACCAACGGCCGGTAGTTGAGATGGGCGCCAAGCTCGAGCGCGGCGACGAACGTCGCTATATCGGGCATCCCGCCGCTTGAGATGCGATCGACGTCCTGCTTCGCCTCGATGAAGTCCTGATCGAGCGCCCGCCACCCATAGCCGAGATCGGCAATCACCTGATACGCGCAAAGCCGCGTGAACGGATCATCCGGATTAGCGCGCGCGACGTCGCGCATGCCGAGAATCGCTGCCCAGCGATCGCCCAAAAGAAGTCTCTGCCGCAGATCAAGCAATTGCATTTGCGCGTCGCAGATTCGGGAAACAACCGCTCCGCATGGACTGCCCTCGAAGATCACGCTTCGCTCCGGAAAACCTTTTCTGGCGGTCAGTGCCGAGCGTAAGGCGGGCGCAATGCCATGTTCGATATCGGCCACCGCCGCGATCGGCGTTTTTGCGACGGACAGGGCATGAAGAAGGAAAAAAGATTCTCGAATGCCCGTGATCGGCGCCTTGGGGATCAGCGCGGTGGTTGTGGGATCACGAACGACAATATCGTGCACGAAGCAAAGCTTTGTCCGCGGGACTAGGTTTTTGAGGTACCAGGCCGCGAACCACGCTTCATGGGCGCTGTCGATAAACAGGAAATCTACGTCGGGAATGTCCGCGGTAATGGCATCTCCTACATGAAGAACGAGCCGCGACCTATCTAACCGAGAAAGAAGATTTTCCGCGATGACGACTTCGGTCGGCTTGCCGTTCGTCTCCTTGGTGATTTCGAAGCTGAAGACGCGGCCGAAATTATTTCTGGTAAGTGCGGCAAGAATGTAATTCGTGCTGTAGCCATGGCACGGCGAAATTTCGGCGATCTTATCCGGCCGCGCCTCGCGCAGCAGCATGTAGAGGATCTCCGCTTCCATATCCCCGAAATCAGCGCCGTAGCCTTCGGCTAGCATTCTTTCCCGCAGCGGCGCCAGCTCTCGCGTCAATTCCACGAGTTCGGACTGGTATTTTGAATAGAGCGCCGAAAAATATTCGGCGCTTGAGCCGCGGCTCATCAGATCGCCCGCATCGATGTTGAATGGGATTTTCATATCGGGCCCCTAGGCGCGCGCAAAGATTATGTTCGATGCCGGAACATCGGCTTCACGCGAACGTTCGGGCTTCGAGTCCCAAACGCTATAATCCGATACGACGTCGAAGCCGTGGCTCTTCAGGATATCGATGATCGCCAGATCCCTTAGCGACTTCTTGTTTATCTCGACCAGAAACGACTTCAGCGTTTCCAACTTCAATGTCCGACGACAGCCGTCGATGATTTCCGGCTCGTTGCCGTCAACATCGATCTTGATGTGGGTGGGCGATGGAAAGCCATGGTTGAGGATGAGATCATCGATGCTGGTTCCATAATTGACTTGGCGAAACCCGCTTTCGGCAGTTCCCCCCGCGGCCTTGAAGCTTTCTGGCAATTCTCTGCCGGCCGCGTCGGCGGTGTGAAACAGGTTGTAGGCGCCGCCAAGGGTCAGATAGCGAACTTGCAACTCGCCATACCCCGGCTTGTTCGTGACCGCTGTGCAAGAAGCGCGAAGACAACCGGTGCCGAGCTCGTTGATGACCATGTTCCTCATGAGCAAGGCGTAGTTTTGCGCTTCCGGCTCGAAGGCGACGGTCCGACATTTGCGGAATTTGGCGGCATAGATGGAATAGAGGCCGACATTCGCACCTATGTCCCAAAACACGTCCGATTCCTTGAAGCTGTCGAGCCATGGAATCGTCGTCGGTTCCTCGGTGTGGAACGTGAGAGCGCGCCACCGCAGCCGTCCGTGACCGGCATAGCATTTCAGCTTTCCGTAGCGCGTCGGAATCTCGATTATCGGATCGACCGCCTGCGCGATTTCGGTGGACAGGAAGCCCGCCTTGTTCAATCCCAGAAGCGAAATAATACCGTTTGCCAGCTTGCGCGCCGCCAACTGCTTGTAGGAGCGCGCAACATCGGCGCCCAGTGCTAACGGGTCGACTGTTTTTTTACTCATTTTGTCTCGCCATGCTTGTAGCAACTCGCGCAGATATCCGGAATTCGGCCGGCGAGATGATCCGCGCGGAATTTTCGATAGGTTTCGCCGTGCCAGACATCGCCGAATGATTTAGCGCCCTCGACGTTGCCCAATTCATACACGTCCGGATTCGAAATCATGCAGCACGGAACCACCCGCATGTCGGATGACAAAAAACTGCGCTCGAACGGCCAGTTGCAAAGCGTTTCCGGCGACTTGACCGAAAAACGATCGAAAGTCTTCCAGAACCCCAGGGCGATGTCCAAATCACCGGCGCGGCGGAGCAGCCGATCAAGGCGATCGAGAAAGGCCTCGTCGACCGTGACGCGATCGCCGGAAAGCTGTTTCTCCCACTTCTCCAGTCCCGCGGCTTCCAAATCCATCCCGAAGCCGACGCTGGTGAAATCAAGCCGCGCGGCCAGTTCCAGCAAATCCTCGAGCTGATGGACGTTCAGCCGCTGGACCGTGGACCACATCTTGGTTCGCTTGATACCGAGGTCTTTGCAATAGCGATTGATCCTGGCGCAGTTGTCCAAAACGCGCTCGAAATCGGAACCCTTCCGAATGGCGCAGAAAATCTCCTCCGTGCTGCCATCGATCGAAATCTGAATTTCGTTCGTGCCGGCATCCACCAGCTTCTTATAATTGTCGTGCAGGTGAAGCAGGGAGGCATTCGTAGTGGTACGAACCCAAATATGCTGGGAGCGCGCGTAGCGGATCATCTCGAAGACCGTATCGCCTTGCAGGAGTGGCTCGCCCAATCCCTGGAGCTTGATTTCGATGAGACCGACCTGTTCGTCGATGACCCGCTTGAAATCCTCAAGCGACATATCGCCGGCGCGCTGTCCTTTCGTCCACTCGCTTACCGAGCACATGGTACAGCGAAAGTTGCAGCGGCTCACATTCTCGATGTCGAGCTTAATCGGCAGGTAATCGAGATCGGTGCGGCGCGCCCCGGCAAGATAGCGCGCGTAATTCTCGCGACATCCCGAACGCGTTGATAGTGCCAATTCCAGTTCGCGGTCGTACGCCTCCATGCCCGCAGAAGGCTTCGGCTTCGGCAACGCCTGGAACCTGGCTATGAGAAGCGCAAGCGCCGCATCATCTGTCCCCGAAGTCTGATCGAGAGCGGTCATCTCAGCGCCTTTGCCATCTGGATGGCGTCATCGAGGACATCGTCAATGTCGAGAACATAGTCGTATTTGCCCATGCGGCCGATCGAGAATACGCCGTCCGGAATCATCGCGAGGTATTTCTTCGCTTTTTCGACTTCCGACGAAATCGGTACGGGATAGAGACGGTTGCGCATGGAAGGGATCTCAATCCCGATCAACGTGGTGGGCGATTTGTGCAGCGTCAGTTTCTTGTACTCGACGACGCGGGTAACCGGCTGCGCGTTAGCGTAGTAGCAAAAGAAGACGTTCTTCGGAAAAACCTCTTCGATTGGCAGGACGATCGGATAGAAATCTCGGCCTATGAACCGCAGTTCGCCATGAACGTTGTTGAACAGAACATCGAGCGAAGCCGTGCTGACGATAATGTCGAAGGTAATCTTTTCGCCGTTCAGCACCACGGTCTTATTCGGTATATCGTATTTCTCGATGCGGGTTTTGAGCAACACCTTGGTGTCCGGTCCCGCCGTAGCAATTTTAAAGAAATCGTCGTAGCCGTTAGCAGCATGCGGATAGCACGAAATCCAATCGTGAAAGACCTCGCGCGGCCCACTGGCGATATTCGGTCCCTTGGGCGACCAATTCTGGACGTTGTGGTCGATCGCCGACGGATCACTGACCTTCCACATCTTATTGTTGTAGTCGTGGATGAATTTCGCATAGAGCGTCGGACCCACCGAGTTGATCCAATAGTCTTTAAGATTGGCCGCGCCGCTCGGGCCCGGCGCCGCGTCCATTTCGGCGAGCACCTTCGCCGCGTCGGGCATCGAGCGGATATCGTCGATGTGGATGGGATAATGGTAGAAGCGCTGATCCTGCTCGACGTAAGTCCAGAACAGATGCTCGTTGCAGCGCCGCAGCGGCACATAGGTGTTCAGGTACTCGTAGACATGGATCATGTTGGTCAGGAAATGGCGCGGGCCGAAGGTATAGGGGTGGCCGCCCTGATAGAAGGTCTTGCAGCCACCTCCAAGGAAGGCCGCGGTCTCCACCAGAGTGGTCTGCCAGCCGCCCAGCAGCTCGAGTTGATGGGCGGCGGCGCAGCCGCCGAAACCACCGCCAATGACCAACGCTTTTTTCATGGAAGATCGCTTTCTTATTCGAACGATTAAAGATTTTCTTGAGACGGCGTTTCAAATCTCGAGCAAGATGGTCGCATAGCGGCGCATCGAAGCGCGGTGGGAAACCGCTATGATGAGCAGGTCCGGAAAAGTTGCCCTCAACTGCTCCATGATCTGTCGTTCGGTGTCTTCGTCGATATTGGCCGTGGCTTCGTCCAGCAACAGAACATCGGGTCGGCGCAAGATGCAGCGGGCCAAGGCCAGCCTCTGCTTCTGCCCGGCCGAGATGCCTTCACCGGCCTCTTGCAGCCGGTGAGAAAGGCCGCCATCCAGGTCGAAGACGAATTCGGCGCGAGCGAGGTGCAGGGCCTTTTTGATTTCCGCATCCGAGACGTGGTTCGACTCAAACCCGAAGAGCAAATTGGTGCGGATGTCCGCATCGATTAGATAAGGCTCAGGCCCCGCATAGCCGAGACGACGACGCAGCCGCATCGGGTCGATCTTTTCAATCGACATGCCGCCCCAGCTGATCGCACCTCCAAGCGGCTTCAGGAGGGCGATGAGCGTCAACAAGAGCGTGGTCTTACCCTTCCCCGATGGACCATGGATGAGGAGCGTATCGCCGCTGCCGGCCGAAAGGTCGAGCGGCGCGGCCAGGGCGACATCCCGGCCGAAACGAAGATTCTCGGCGACCAAGGGAAAAAGTCTCGGCGGCATGTCGTCGCCGGGAAGAATGGCGCGATCGCCGGGAAAAAGTTGCGGCAGATGCGTGACCAGTTCGGCGATATAGGGCCGGCTCTCGCCGAGCTGTCCCGCCGACGCGCCGAGGCTGCTGATGCTGGCCGAGGTGCGGTACAGCAGATAAACCAGCGGCACCAAACCGGCGACCGGAAGGAATTCCAGCCGGGCATTCAGCCAAAATATGCCCACGATCAGGAACGTTCCCGCGAGGTTCGGCAGATTGGTGCCGAAGGCATGCAAGACGAAATAGCGTTTGAAGGTGCGGATATGGTTCCGCGAAATCCCGATCAGCCGGTCGGCTTCGATCTCATTGGCGCCGCTAAGCCTCAGCAGATGGCTGTTCCGAATATCCTTGAGAAACGTCACGTTAAACTGACGAAAAAGACCATACATGCGTTCGATATGCTTGCCGGCGACACGGCGCAGCAGCAGCAGCGACAGCCCGAGCACCACCGTAATCGCGAGCGCGATCACCGTCAGTTGCCAGGAAATGTGGAACAACCCCGCCAGGATCAGGAGCATGAGGCAGAGCCCCACCGCGATCGTGGCCATGGAGTGCACGAAGTCGCCGCTCTTCGGAATCAAATGGGAAAGCAAATGCGAGGAACCGGCGACCGACATCACCGAGCGCTCGGTGAAGCCGCCTAAAACGTTTCGCACTAACGCCTCGCGCAGGCGTGCATTGAGTTGTTGGTTTGCAAAGGCCGGCAACATTTGACCCGTGAAGCGGAGAAACGCGGCAAGACAGGTGAAGATCAGGAGTGCCGTCACGGGAGAGAGCCCTAGGGTCAGATTTGAGGAAATCGGCGAGCCGGACACCAGATGGAAATCCACCAGGACAGCGTACAACACGGTGGCCGTGACGATCTCGACCACGCCCAACGACACGCCCACGGGGATAGCGGCGATGAACAGCGTCGCGACTTTCGGCCCGATCAGCCGATAGAGCGCCGTCAATCGTTTAAAATTATTTTTAAGCATCTGGTCGTCGGTTCAGAACCGAACCCGTCCCAAATGTCCGTCCTCAATGACGGCGTGACGGATGAACTGAGCCAGGACGTGCATCAGGCTTTGGTGGACATCCTCGGACACGCCGTAATTATCGGCCGCGACGTGGATGCCGATATCCGCGAGCGTCATCGCGGTACCGCCGTCGAAGCCGGTCAGGGCGATGGTTGCAACCCTGTTGTCGCGCGCCCAGCGGAGCGCGCGGCAGACATTCTCCGAGTTGCCGGACGAACTGATCGCGATGAGCGCGTCGCCCGACCGCGCCGCCCGTGAAAGCTGAAACGCGAAGATTTCGGCGTATTCGATGTCATTGGCGATGGCGGTGATGATCTCGACGCCAGTGCTCAGCGACTGGACGCGCGGGCGCAGGTTGGTATGGGTGGACATGCCCTTGGCGAAATCGCAATGCAGGTGGTTGGAAATCGCCGCCGACCCGCCATTGCCGCAAGCGAAGATCTGACCGTCCTTTTCGACGGTCTCAATCAACAGACGCGCCGCACTATCGAGTGCTGCGCGGTCCACCGAGGCGAGCGCCCTTCCCACTTCCGCCGCATAGGCATCGAGATAGGCGCCGACGCCGGAGAATTTCTGATCAGGGAAGATCATGTGCGAGTTTTAGCCCGCCACGCGACGGATCAACCGGCGAATGACGCTTGGGGAACTCACCGGCTTTGGCGCATGAATCGTCTCGGGACCGCGCTCATTGTCGAAGACATAAAGCCGGTCACGATTGGCAGCGGGAACATTCGAAAGCGAAAACATCACGGCCGGGAGTCGCGCGCTGAAATCACGACGCGCGAACCAGACGTTCATCACCAATCGCTCCTTCTTCGGCACCTCGGGCCGGTGCAGGCCGTGGGTATTGAAGAGGATCAGCGTGCCTGCCCTCTCGTTCATCGCCACCTGACGTTCAGGATCGGTGGGCACTTTATCGGACGGGAATAATTCTCCCTCGTGCAGCGGCATAAAGACTGGCAGCGCTTCGGATGCCGAATCGAGAATGTAGCCCAGGCCCCCGCTTTCAACATCCGATAAATAGAGGATCGAGCGCAGTCGAACATCGGGAAACTTGGCGATCCCGTTCAAACTCTTGTTCGAGCCGCAATCGATATGCCAATCGAGAATTGGATCTTCCAGCGGCAAAGAGCGCTGCAACAGGCCGTGATGGATGATCGGCCGATCACCGAGGAACTTTTCGACAAGATCGAGAAGAGCGCCGGTCGTGACGATTCGGGCGGCGGTAGCCGATACCAGGAATGGGTGCGAAAAATCACGCGTTCCTTCACTCATGGCGGTCTTGATCGACAGCTTGTTCGACTCTCCATAGATAAATCCCGGCGTCGTCGCCGTCTCGGCCGTATCGTGGAGTTGCGCGGCGTCTTGCGCAGGGATAAAACCGCGCAGTGCTGCGACGCCATTCCGCCGCAATGATTCCAGGATCCGCGCGGCTTCGGCCGGGGCCAGAGAATAAGGCGCTGCAACCTCGGTTGTTACTAGAGAGCGGTCATACATGACGCCACACCATGGAGGTCGTCGATATGCGGTCCAAACGACACATCAATACCTCCATTATCGCAATTTCAACGCTTGGAGCAGCCGGTCGGCGGAATGGGGCACGCCTGTCCATGCCGCGCGTAGCCATCGCAGTAAAGGGGGCCGGTTCGCGAGATCCTCGACAGCTTCGATATCGTTCGATTGAACCGCGCCCGTTTCGCGGATCAGATTCAGACCCAAAGAGTCAAAACCTGCTGACAAGCAGGCCAGTCCCAGGCGATACATTGAATCGCGGTCGAGCGTGTTGCGATCCGGATCGAGGATGAAAATGGCGTCGCCCGCATAGCGCAAGCGTCGATCGTTCCGCCCCCGGATATTCGTCGGTTTCCAGCTATAGGGAAAATGGTCGAAATTGATGGCGATTAAGCGATAGCCCAGCTCGTCGAGGAAAACCTGCTGGTGGCCGAGCGTCACGCGATGCTCGTAAAACGGCAACAGGAGGAATTCGGTAAAGATCAAGAGAGGCTTTTTGGCTTCGAGCAGGCCGCGAGCGCCCTTGAGAACTTCCAGCTCGCCGCCCTCGACATCGAGCTTCAGAATGTCGACGGTCTCGCCGTTCTCACGCCAAAGCTCGTCGAGCGTGATGCAGTCGACCTCGACGGTGTCGACGACGCGCTGCACGCGGTCGTAATAGTTCTGATCACGGTCTTCCTCGCGCCACATGTTGCCGGTCATGCGCTCACTCGCGGGCCCCATCAATGTGACTGCGCCGGGACCCTGAGTAAGGTAGAGCGTACGTCGGCCCGCCTTGCTCCACAGCGCCTGAGGATAATATTTCTTCTCGCGATAGGATGGCTCGACCAACCCGGCCGCGCGCGCGTCGGTACGGCCGCTGACCAACTTGTCATATTCCGCCCGGTTGGGCTCGAAGCCGGTGAGGCGCGCGCGCGCGGCGTAGCTTCGCGGCAGCATAAAGCTGCCGTTGCGCGCGCCGACGTCGACGAAATTCAGCGTCGTGCCGGCGCGGTCGAGATGCCCGAACACGATATCGGCGACGTTCCGGCCGTCCCGCAAGGCGCGATCGATCAACGCGCTCATGCCACGGATTCCGCCAGGACGGGATGGGCTGCGTGCGCGACGCCGATGCGATCGAGAATCTGCGCGACGACCGGCCGCGCGGTGAATTTCTCGCGGAAGGTGGCGTAGCCGGCCTCGCCAAGCCGCTTTCGCAGAGCGGCGTCCCGGGCCACCAAGGCAACCATGCCGGCGATCTCGGCTGCGGAATCGCCGAGCAGACAATTCTCGCCGCTCACCATCTCGGGCATCGACAGCGCCGCGTCGCGATGCGCGACGATGCAACCGCCGAGCGACCAGGCGTGCAGATAGCGCGTATGGCCCACCTTGAAGCGGCTCGCATTGTTGAGGCACAGGAAAACGGGTGCCGCCATCAACTCACCGTCGATATCGTCGACGAAGCCGCGCAGCCGGAATTCGGATGTGCGCAAAAGGCCTGCAACCGCCGGATGCGGCGTGCCGGCGCCGAAGACATGGATTTCGAACCGCCGGCTTCCCATCGCGTGGCGCAGCTCCGGCAGCACGTCGCGGCCGAGGATTTCGAGGCCGTGCGTATTGGCCGTGGCGCCCAATTGCCCGAGATTGCCGACGATGACGAAGGGGTCGGTGCGCTCGCGTTGACGCGGTTCGAGCCAATGCCTGCCGAAGCGATCGATCCACAGATTGCGAACATAGAAGGCGTTCGGGTGACCGTGGTCGCGGTAATAGGCGGCATCGTTCGCCGCCACGTCGCCGAGATAGTCGAAGCGCCGCATGATGCCGAGATGGGCGTGCTCGAGCCGTCCGAGCGCGATCCGTTCGCGCGCATAGGCCAGAAACGAGCCGCCATGCTCGCGCGCGAATTCTGCCCGCGCCAGCCCGGCCTTGGGATCGGGATTGCCGTAATAGGCGAATTTCTTCACCGGCAGATCGGCGAAGAGCGCGGTGCCGCGCTCACTCCACGGGATGAAGACCATGTCGGGCCGGAATACCATGGCCGCCGCGTTCGCGGCAGAACGATGCCGCGCCTCGGGATAGAAATCGGCCTCTTGCGGTGCGAGCCAGCGCGTCAGACGCGGGCGCAGGCTTGGCGGAGACGCATAAACGAAGGGCGGAAGGAATTCGACGCCGAGCGCGGCAAGCTCCCGCTTGCCCTTTTCCTCGATCTCGGTCGGCGCTTCGGAAGCGGCAGCGCTCAATTTCAAGAAGCCGATCTTCAGATCAGACTGGCGTGCCAACTCGGCGACGAGCTCGTAGACCACGACATTGGCGGCACGCACGCTGTGCGCCGAATGCGGCCATAGCGGATTGACCACCAGGATGCGGCGCAACGCGCTCACCGTGCTTTCGCTCTCGGCATCGCGGTCGAACGCGCCTGCGCGCGGATATCGTCGAGCACATGGTCGATCCGTGCGGCGACGGTAAGGTCCGGCTTAACCGGCGTACCGGCACGAGCGCCGTCGACGAAGCGGCGCATCAGCGACTGCACCGCAGCGAGCCGGTTGTCGCCCGCGGCAGCGCGTTCCTCATGGAGCAGCTCGGCGGCCGCGCCCAACGCCTGCCGAGTCAGGCGGAATCCGGCGACATAATCTGCGCTCGCATTTTCGAGCACGGCTGTCGCCGCCTCCCCTTCGACGGTCCAGCGATGAATCGAAGCCCCTGCGTCGGAATTCGACAGCAACGCTTCGATCGCGAAGCCGCCGGCCGCCCGCAGCGACAGCCGAACCGTATCCTCGGCCGAGATGGCGCCCGGAGGCGCGAAACCGACCGTGGTGTCGTTCGACGATTCGACCGAGACGATCTCGATCGGTCCTAACAGCCATTCCACGAGAAAGACCATATGCGAGCCGAGCATGCTCAGCACGCCGCCGCCATTGCGCGCATCAGTCTTCCAGCTCCATTGCCGGTTGCGCTGCGCATAGGATTGGGCCGTCCAAGTGACATGAACGGAATGAATCTTTCCAAGCTCGCCCGCGCGCAGTAGGGCGCGCAGACATTTGAAGGTTTCGAGCTCGGCGAACATGAAATCGACGGCCGTCGTTATTCCCGACGCGGCAGCGGCGAGCTTCGCGGTCGTGGTACCGGCCGGCGAGACCGGTTTCTCGCTCAGCACCGGCAAGCGGCGCGCCAGCGCCAACGCCAGCGCTTCGCCATTGGCGGCCGACGGCAGAGCGGTCGTGACGGCGTCGAGATCGTCCCGTGCCAGAAGTTCGCGGTAGCCGCCGCAGGCGTTGGCGATGCCGAGCCGCGCAGCGGCAGCGGCGGCGTGCTCGGCCGTCGAACCGGCGATAGCGACGACCTCCACGTTGGGACACGCGCGCAAGGCCGGAACGTGAACGTGCGCGCCGAAACCGAGACCGATCACGCCGACCCGCATGAGATGCTCAAACCACTCGCGGCTCGGGCAACGGGACGATGAACCGCCCCGTGAAGCCCTTGCGGCGGAGGATCGGGATTAGCTCGTCGGCGATGTGCCAGGACAACAACAGCGCGTATTCGGGCTGATCCTCGAACAGTTTTTTCTCGTCGAGCACCGGAATGCGGGTGCCCGGCACGTATTTGCCGAGCTTGTGCGACGAAGATACCTCGAGCACGCAATCGAGGATGCCGTCGTCCAGCCCGACATAGTTGATGAGCGTGGAGGCGCGCGACGGCGCGCCGATGCCATAGATGCGGGCGCCCTCGCGCTTGATCTTGTCCAGCAACGCCATCAGCCCGAGCTTCGAGGCGGCGACCCGCTTGCGAAACGTCGCCAGGGCGGAACCGTCGGTGATGCCGGCCTTGTCTTCGGCCGCGAATTGCTCGGCGACGCTCGCATCGACGGGGCGCTTGCCCTTGTGCGCGGCATAGACCCGGATCGAGCCGCCATGCGTCGGAATGCGCTTGACGCGAAAAATTTCAAGATCGTGGCGGCTCAGCAGATGGCGCAGCGCACCCAAGTGATAGTAGCGAAGATGCTCGTGATAAACGGTGTCGTATTGCAGCGTCTCGACCAGCGGCAGGAGGTAGTGCGATTCCGATACAAAGATGCCGTCCGCGTCGAGCAAATCAGTGATCGCATCGACCACGGCGTGCGGCTCGGCAATGTGTGCGAAAACGTTGGCGGCCGTGATGATCCGCGCCTTGCCATGGGTCTTCAGCACCTTGGCCGTCGTCGCGCGCGAGAAATACGCCGTCAGGGTTTCGAGGCCGCGCTCGCGCGCGACGGCGCCGGCCTGGGACGGCTCGATGCCGAGCACCCGGTGCCCGCCTTGCTTGAAGTTCTCCAGCAGCGTGCCGTCGTTCGAGCCGATATCGACGATGAGGCTGTCGGCGGCCAACGGGATGATGCCGGCGGTCTCTCGATAGAGATCGGCGAAATTCTCGCGCAGGATCCGCGTCGTGCCGCTCAGATAAGGATAGCTATAGGGAAACAGGATCTCGGCCGAAACCTCGAGCCCGATCTGGACATGGCCGCAACCGGCACAGCGCAGCATCTCTAGCGGATAGGCGGGCTGTTCGACCGCGACGCTGCCGATCTCGGGCATGGTGTTGACCGGCGGGATATAGCCCAAGAACAGCACCGAGTTCAGCTTCTCGGCGCCGCAAATCTGGCAGCGCCGGATCGGCGTCGCATGAAGCTCTTTGTTAGTCGCCATGGAATTTCTTTCGCTCAAGCCGCCGGCGCCCGTTCGGCGTTCTCGGCGTACCAGCGGACGACGTCCGGCAATCCCTGCGCCAGGCTTATCTTGGGCGCATAGCCGAGCGTGCGCAGCCGCGCGATGTCGGGACAACGGCGGTCGGTCCCGCCTGCAGGCGCTTCGCTCGGCCGCAGATTTGCCGTGCAGCCGAAGATCGCAACGACTTGGCGGGCGAGATCGCCGATGCCTACCTCTTCATCGGTGCCGATATTGTAGATCGTCAAATGCCTGCCGTTCTCGACGACGCGCAAGAGGCCGTCGGTGAAATCGTCGATATGCACGAAGGCGCGGGTCTGCAAGCCGGTCCCCTGGATGGCGAAATCGACTGCCTGCCCCTTGCGTCCACTTGTCGCCGCCGCGGCGCGTAGCGCGAATTGCGGAATGACATGTTCCCACCCCATGTCGGCGCCATAGACATTGTGCGGCCGGAAGACGACGACGCGCTGAAAGCCCGTGCGACCATAGTTCAAGGCGATCAGCTCGCTGATCAGCTTGCCGCCGCCGTAGGAATAGCGGGGATTGAAAACATTGGGCACGACGAGCGGCACGGCTTCCGGCGTCGGCACCACATTCGGCGTCTGATAGACCTCGGAGCTCGAGGCAATCACCAGATCGCCGACGCCGTTGGCGCGGCAGCCGTCGATCACCGAGAGAATGCCGCGCACCGCGACATCGAGCACGGATTCCGGCTTCTGATAGAAGAACTCAGTGCCATTGATGGCGGCCATGTGCACGACGCAATCAACGCCCTTGATCGCTTTAGTCACGGCATCGACATTGCGGATATCGCCTTCGATCAATTCGACCTTGCCCGCGCAGGCGGCCAGACGATGCGTCGCACCGCGCGAATTGTCGTCGAGCACGCGCACCGCATGGCCGGCGGCGACCAGCCGGCGGACGAGCGCCGAGCCGAGAAAGCCGGTGCCGCCGGTGACGAGATAGCGCCGCGTCACGAGGCGACTTTTCTTTCCGTCGCGCTGCGGCCGAGCTCGCCGAGGCCGGTGTAGATGACACCCGTGGGCAATTCGACGTTGGCCGCGCCGAAATTGTTCCAGAAATCGAAGATCACGCCGGGCCGCGCCATGCTCTCCGCCAGCGCTGATAGCGGCATCTTCTCGAAGCAGGGATGATTATTGGCGATGACGACCAGGTTTGCGCCGGCAAAGGCGGCGTCGATGGATTCGACCGGGTCGAGCTTGAAGGTGTCGTGAATGGTTTTCGCGGTCACGATCGCGTCGAAACCGCGGAACCGCGCCGACGGAAAGGTTTCGCGCAGCGCGGCGAGGATCGGTTTGGCCATGGTGCCGCGCAGGTCGTCGGTTTCGGGTCGCCCCTTGAACGCCACGCCGGCCAGCGTGACGATGGGAGTCGCCGGAAAATTTGTCGACTGCTCGCAGAATTCCTTCAACCGCGAAACGATTTCGCCCGGCTGGCGCTCGTTCGTCCGCCGCGCCGACATGATGATCTCCGGCGAAATGCCGAAGCGCTTGAGGCCGTTGGCCAGGATATACGAATCCTTTTCCAGGCACGGGCCGCCGACTGGGCCCGGCATCGGCAGATTGGTGCGCGCATAGCCGAGCTTGCCGGCGCGGATGACTTCAACCGCGGAAACGCCGATCGCATCGGCGATCCGTGCGACCTCGTTGGAAAGGCCGAAATGAACGTCGCGCTGAGAATTGTCGATCAACTTGATGAGCTCGGCCGTCTCCAGGCTTGAAACCTGCACCACCGTCGGCGTGAGGAAGCTGAAAATCTGTGCCGCGCGGATCCGCGAATCCCGGTCGTGACCACCGACGATCTGCGGCAGCTCGCGCAACTCCTGAAGCGCCTGGCCCTCCAGCGTCCGCTCCGGACAGAAGACGAGATCGTAGGTCCGCCCCGTGCGGTCGAGAATCGGCTTGACGATGGCGCGGGTGGTGCCGAGCTCGACCGTCGAGCGCATCACCACCATGTCCCCGTCCTTGAGATGGCGCGCGATCTCGCTAACAACGTTGTTCATCATGTCGACCCGGACATGACCAGCCTCATCGAGCGGCGTGCCGACAGTGACGACGAAAACCGTCACCTGCGCGTTTTCGGGGATGTGCTGCGTCGCCGAAAACCGGCCGGATTTGGTGACACGGCTCAAGCGCCCGTCAAGACCTGGTTCGTGGAAATGCGCCTTGCACTGGGCGAGACCGCTCACGACCTCCGGACGGATCTCGACGCCGTGCACGCGGAATCCCACATCGGCCATGACCACGCCGAGCGTGAGGCCGACATATCCCAGCCCCATGACGCAGACTTCGCGGTCGCGGAAGCTGTCGGGAAATGCGCTCATGCGCGTGCCTTTGCATGCGGCCACGGCATCGGACCGAAAGCCGGGACCGCGCCGCGCAGAATCGCGAGGCCGAGCGCGGCTATATGCATTGCGTGATTGAAGCGTCCATCGGCGATCAACCGCGGAGCCTCAGCCACCGGCACCAGAACCCGCGCGACCTCGGATTCCGCGGTGAAGTTGGGCACCGGCACGAGATCGCGTGCAACGAAGGCCCAGAAGCGGTTCTCCAGCCGTCCGGTATCGGGATAGAAGCAGCCGAGCGCAATTGGCGATGACGCCGGGCGGAATCCGGTCTCCTCGGCAAGCTCGCGCACCGCGCAATCCAGCGGCGCCTCGTCCGCGCCGAGCATTCCGGCGGGCAGTTCCAGCGTGACCGCATCGACCGCCGGCCGGTATTGGCGGACGCAGACGAGATCGTTCTTCGGCGTCACCGCGACGATGCAGACGTAATCGGTTTGGGCAAATGAATGAAACACGGCGTCGTCCGCGCCATCGGTGGCGACAGTGCGTTCCACGAGACGCACCCAGGGCGACAGCGCGTGCTCGGCGCGCTTGACGGTCCGGCGTCCCATTGTGGGAGTGTTTTGCAATTTTTCCATGCTACCGCACTCCGGGTGACTCGCTTCTTTCCGGAGCAACTGAAGTTGGATGGCACGGCCGCCGCTTTGCGGCCGGTCTGTTACGCCGCGGCGACCGCCGTGACGGGTACGACGGCCCGCACCGCGCGGCCGAGAAGTGAGAACAGCAGCACCACGCGGTGCGCGTCGTGCATTTCCTGGAAGAGGCCGTCGCAATCGGCGAACGGCCCCTCGAGCAGGCGCACCGCTTGGCCACGCGCGAACGCCGGCGGCGACAGCTTGACCGCGCCGGTCTCGTCCTGCCGCGCCATGATTTCATCGATAATCGTATCCGACACGCGGCGCGGCAGATCCCCGTCCGTCAGGATGTAGCGCACGCCGACGGTGCCGTTGATCGAGCGCCAGCGAGTCTCGGCCGGGTCGAGGCGGACGAAGAGATAACTCGGGAACAGCGGCCGCAGCACGGTGGCGAGGCGGCGGGCGTGCCGCACGCGCCGCTGATAGCGCGGCAGGTAGGGCGTGAAACCCTGAAAGCGAAGATGCCGCATCGCCTTTTCCTCGGCGCGCGGCTGCGTCTGCACGACGAACCAAGCGGCGCCCATCAGGCTGTCTCCCCGCCGGTTGCCGGCCGCGGCGAAATCCGCAGAATGGGCGGCGCGAAAACCCGCCGGTGCCCGAGCACGGCGACCAGCCCGTCATAAGATTCCTGCGGCTTGCGCCCTTCGGTAATGACAACGACGTCATCGGGTCCGACATCCTCGAAATCGCGCACGACCGGCAAGCCCGCCACGCGCGGCTGATTAGTCGTCGGATCGAAAACGCTGAGCAATTCGACGCCGGCTCCTTCCGCCGCCAGCATGGCGATCTCCGCCAATTCGCCAGCGCCGTAGAGGATGACCCGCTTGTTTCCGGCCGCGGCGCAGCGCGCGAAAACGTCGGCGTATTCCTGGCGCGCGGCGCGGAAAAACGTCAGCGAATAATCGAGATATTCGGCGACCAGCCGGCTCTTCTCGGTGAAACCCTTGGGTGTCAGGTAGTAGGCGTAGCGCCGGGTCGGCGCTTCCTTGATCTTGATCAGGCCCTTGCGGACGGCGCGATGAACCAGCGCATTGACCAGACCGACCGAAATGCCGATCTGCCGCGCCAGCGCGCGCTGGTTCGGGACGCTCTGTCCCGAAACATTGTCGAGCAGCTTGACCGTTTCGGCGAGATTGCCGTTTCGCGCCATGACCCCGCGCTTTCCGTCCGCCACGCCCAAAAGCCCGCTTTTGGCCTCGAATCAGGCCATGTTCATTGTGTGAACATATCTGTTCATGCTATGAACAGTCAACTGAATTTCCCAAGTATTTCTAGTGGTTTAGCCTATGAAAAACTGTCGATTTCCGGCCGCTTTTCCGGCCCTCGGAGCCCGGCGATGACGTCCCAGCTCGACGAGCTCGAGGCCCGGACGATCTATATCCTGCGCGAGGCGCAGGCGCGGATCGAGCCGCTCGGCATGCTGTGGTCGATCGGCAAGGACAGCAACGCGCTGCTCTGGATGGCGCGCAAGGCGTTCTACGGGCGGGTGCCCTTCCCGGTCATCCAGCTCGACACCGAAATGGAATTGCCCGAGGTCTACGAATTTCGCGACCGCTTGGTGCCGGAATGGGGGCTCGATTTCCATGTCGAGACCTGTCCGCCTTTCGAGTCCATCGATGCCGATCTGCCGCCGGCGGCACGCGCGGCCGCCCGCAAGACCGCAGGGCTGAAGAACCTGATCGCCCGGCAGGGATTCCGCGGCGTCATTCTCGGCATTCGGCGCGATGAACAGGCCACCCGGGCCAAGGAGCGCGTCTTCAGCCCGCGCGCGCTGGACGGCGGCTGGGATTTCCGCGACCAGCCGGCGGAACTCTGGGACCAATACAAGACGGATATCCAGGCGGGAGCGCATCTGCGCATCCATCCGCTGCTGCAGTGGCGCGAAATCGACATCTGGCGCTACACCAAACGCGAGAACCTCCCGGTCGTGCCGCTCTATTTCGCGCGCGACGGCATGCGCTACCGCTCGCTCGGCGAAAAGAACATCACCTTCCCGGTCCGCTCCAACGCCGCCACCATCGACGAGATCATCTGCGAGCTCGAGACCACCAACACCTCCGAGCGGGCGGGCCGGACGATGGATCACGAGGCGGAAGACACGTTCGAACGCCTGCGCTCGACGGGCTATATGTGACCATGAGCGAAACGGAATCGTCCCGGCGCCCGTCGCTGCGCATCGCCGTGGTCGGCCATGTCGACCACGGAAAATCGACGCTGATCGGCCGGCTGCTGCACGAGACCGGCAGCCTGCCCGAGGGCAAGCTCGCCGAGCTCGAAGCTTATTCGCGCCGGCGCGGCGTGCCGCTCGAATGGTCCTTTGCGCTCGACTCGTTCCAGGCGGAGCGCGATCAGGCCATCACCATCGACACCACGCAGATTCCGCTGCGCACAGCGCGGCGCGACTACATCATCATCGACGCGCCGGGCCACAAGGAATTCCTCAAGAACATGATCAGCGGCGCGGCGCAGGCCGACGCCGCCGTGCTGGTGATCGACTCCGGCGAGGGCGTCAGCGAGCAATCGCGCCGCCATGCCTATCTGCTGCAGCTCCTCGGCCTCCGTCAGGTCGTGGTCGCGGTCAACAAGATGGATGTCGCCGGCTATCGCCAGGACCGCTTCGACGCCGTGCGCGACGAGATGCTGCGTTATCTCAAGGATATCGGCCTGGTTCCCCACCATGTGGTGCCGATCGCCGCGCGCACCGGCGAAAACCTGGCGACGCGCGCACCGGCGATGGCCTGGTATTCCGGTCCGACGCTGCTCGAGGCGCTCGACGCGCTGATGCCGGCGCCGGCGCCGACCGAGCTGCCGCTGCGCCTGCCGGTGCAGAACGTCTATCGCTTCGACAGCCGCCGGATCGTCGCCGGCCGGATCGAATCCGGGATGCTGCGCGTCGGCGACACGCTGATATTCTCGCCCGGCGACAAGACCGCCCGCATCAAGACGATCGAGACCTGGCCCGAAGGCCAAGCACCCGCCGACGCGCGGGCCGGCCAGCCGGTCGGCATTACCCTGGACCAGCCGATCTTCGTCGAGCGCGGCGATGTGGCGAGCCACGCGACCCGGCCGCCGATCCTGACGCATGTCTTCCGCGCCCGGCTGTTCTGGCTCGGCCGGACCAAGCTGACGGTGGGCGCAACCTTGCGCCTGAAGCTGGCGACCCGGGTGGCACCCGCCTCGATTCAATCCATCGACCGGATCATCGATACCGACAATCTTACCGGACATGAGTCGGATGCCGTCGCGGGCAACGAGATCGCCGAGGTCACGCTGCGCAGCCCGAGCCTGCTGGCGCTCGACGAATACCAGACCAATCCCACGCTGGGACGCTTCGTCCTGATCGACGGCTACGACACGGTCGGCGCCGGAATCGTCAACATGAAGGGGCTGCCGGACGAGCGCGGCACCGCGGCCGGCACCGATAAAAATCTCTTCGCCACCGAGCATTTGCTCGACAGCGAGTCGCGCGGCCGGCGCAACGGCCACCGCGGCGCGGTCGTATGGTTCACCGGCTTGTCGGGCGCGGGAAAATCCACCCTGGCGATGGAGGTGGAGAAACGCCTCTACCTGAAGGGCTATCAGGTGTACGTCCTGGACGGCGACAATGTCCGCCGCGGCCTCAACGCCGACCTTGGCTTCACACCCGCCGACCGCCTGGAAAACATCCGCCGCATCGGCGAAATGGCGGCGCTTTTCGCCGATGCCGGGATGATCGTCATCACGGCGTTCATCTCGCCCTATGTCTCCGACCGCGGCCGCGCGCGGCAGGCCGCCAAGGGCGCCTTCCACGAGGTCTATATCAAAGCCGACGTGGCGACGTGCGAAACCCGCGACCCGAAAGGCCTCTACAAGCGGGCGCGCGCCGGCGACATCGCCAATTTCACCGGCATCTCGGCGCCCTATGAGGAGCCCACATCGCCGGAGCTCCTGATCGACACCACGCGCCATCCGGTCGAGGAATCCGTCCGCACCATCCTCGATTACATCGAGCGCAAGATCGTGCTGAAGACGGCGCGCCCGGCCGAATAGGATATCCTCAGAGCTCCCAGCGCAGCATGTGCGCCGGCAGCTCGACATCGCGCCAGATGCCCTTGATGTCCGCGACCAGGCCCGCGGGCTTCACCAGCCGCGCGAAATCCGCCATGCGCAGGGCGCGGTATTCGTCATGCGCTACCGCGCCGATCACCCCGTCGAAACCGTCGAGCGCCTCGAGCTTCCGGTGCAGATCGATGCCGTAAAGCTCCTTTGCCTCCCCGGCATCCGCATGGGCATCGTGCACCTCGACCGAATGGCTCGCCGCGCGGAGCGCCGTCACCAGATCCGCGACCTTGCTGTTGCGCAGGTCGGGAATGTTCTCCTTGAAGGTCAGCCCGAGAACGAGAAGTCGCGCGCCCGAAATCTTCCCGCCATGCTTGGCGAGATTTGCGGCGATTTGCTGCGCGACATAGGCGCTCATCCCGTCGTTGATGCGCCGTCCGGCCAGGATCACTTCGGGGTTGTGACCGAGGCTTTGCGACAGATGCGCGAGATAGAACGGATCGACGCCGATGCAATGGCCGCCGACGAAGCCGGGACCGAACGGCAGGAAGTTCCACTTCGTCGAGGATGCCGCCAGCACGTCATAGACCGACAGGCCGACGCGGTTGAAGATCATCGTCACTTCGTTGATGAAAGCGATGTTGATGTCGCGTTGCGCGTTCTCGATGACCTTTGCGGCTTCCGCCGTCCGGATGTTCTTGGCGACAAAAATCTGGCCGTTATTGATCGCACCGTAGATTTCGGCGAGCTTGGCGACGACGGCGGGTGTGTCGCCGGCAACCACTTTGACGATCCGGTCGACCGTATGCTTGCGGTCGCCCGGATTGATCCGCTCCGGCGAATAGCCGAGATGGAAATCCTTGCCGGCGACGAGGCCGGAAGCCGCGGCGATCTCGCCGCCGCAGATTTCCTCCGTCACCCCCGGATAGACCGTGCTTTCGAGCACCACGATCGCGCCCTTGGCGATCACGCCGCCGATCGTGCGGCAGGCGGCGCGGACGGCGTCGAGATCGGGCGTATTGTCCTCCGCCACCGGCGTCGGAACGGTGATGATGAAGACATCGGCGCCGCGCATGGCATCGGGCTTTTCGGTGAGCTCGAGCGCGCTCGCGCGCAAGACCCCCTCGTCGATTTCCCGCGTGCGGTCGCGGCCTTGGCGCAGCTCGGCGATCCGCTGCCGACTCGAATCGAAGCCGATCACGGAAAAACGCGGCGCCAGCGCGATCGCCAGAGGCAAGCCGACATAACCCAGGCCGACAATGGCGATGCGGTAAGTTGGCTTCTCGGTCATTTGCTTTATGGGGTTCGCCGCGTCGAGTGGAACGCCGACTGGATAAGATAAGATGGGTCTAGTAGCCCGCCCTTCGCCGCGAGGGCAATAGTGATTTTCGCCGGAAGCTGGGCTATAGAACCCCGACCTTAGACAGGAATCACCTATCCTCATGACCGTGCTGGTCACCGGCGCCGCCGGCTTCATCGGCTTCCATGTGACGCAGACGTTGCTCCACCGCGGCGAGCGGGTCATCGGCGTCGACAATCTCAACCCTTATTACTCGGTGGCGCTGAAGCGTGCGCGCCTGAAGGAGCTGTCGGGCAACACCCGATTTTCCTTTCACCGCCTCGATCTCGCCAAGCCTGGCGCCCTGGCCGCGATGGCGAAGCGTCAACGCGGCCTCGACCGGGTCATCCATCTCGCGGCGCAAGCCGGCGTGCGCTACTCGCTTGAGAATCCCCGCGCTTATGTTGCGGCCAATCTGGTCGCCCAGCTCGAGCTGCTTGAATTCTGCCGGACGCTCAAGGGCCTGAGACATCTCGTCTTCGCCAGCTCGTCCTCGGTCTATGGCGGCAACACCAAGCTGCCGTTCGCCGAAAGCGATCGGGTCGAGACGCCGCAATCGCTCTACGCCGCGACCAAGCGCGCCGACGAGCTGATGTCCTACACCTACGCGTATCTCTACCGCCTGCCGACGACGGGCTTGCGCTTCTTCACCGTCTACGGTCCGTGGGGCCGCCCCGACATGGCGGCGTGGCTTTTCACCGACGCGATCCTCAAGGGCAAGCCGATCAAGCTGTTCAATGCCGGCCGAATGCGGCGCGATTTCACCTATATCGACGACATCGTCGCCGGCGTGCTTGCCGCCCTCGATCGCCCACCGGCCGATCAGGGCACCGAGCCGCCGTACCGGCTCTACAATCTCGGCAACAATCACGCGGAGGAACTCGGCCGTTTCGTCGCCCTCCTCGAAGCCGCGATCGGCCGCAAGGCCAAATCGATCGACCTGCCGATGCAGCCGGGCGACGTGGCGGCGACCTTTGCCGACATCGCGGCGGCGAAGCGCGATCTCGGCTTCGCACCGACCACGCCGATCGATCGCGGCCTGCCCCGCTTCGTCGATTGGTACCGCGCCTATCACAAGATCCGCTGAGCGAGCGGCCGGACATGGCGGCGCGTCCCGCTGCATTCCTCGATCGCGACGGCGTGCTGAACCGCGACAACGATTTTGTCCATCGCCCCGAGGATTTCGTCTGGATCGAAGGCGCCCGACAGGCGGTCAAGCGGCTCAACGATGCCGGCCATCTGGTCTTTGTTGTTACCAACCAATCGGGCGTGGCGCGGGGATTGTTTCCGATCGCGGACGTCGCGCATCTTCATCGCTGGATCGATGACGAGTTGAAGCACATCGGCGCGCATATCGACGCGTTCTATGTCTGCCCGCACCATCCGACCGAAGGCAAAGGCGAATACCGCATCGCCTGCGACTGCCGCAAGCCGGCGCCCGGAATGCTCCTGCAGGCGATGCGCGACTTCCCGGTGGACCGGGCGGCGAGCTTCCTGATCGGCGACAAGGATCGTGACCTGGCGGCGGCGCAAACGGCCGGCATTCGCGGCGTGCGCTATGCCGGCGGCGATCTCGATGCGCTGGTACGGCGCATCCTGTCAGGCGCGGCCTAGCTCGTCGTACAGCACCGCGTAGCGCCCGACCATTGCCGCGATCGAATAATTTTCGACAATGCGCCGGCGCGCGGCGACGCTTCGGGCGCGCCGGGCATTTTCGTCTTCCGTCAGCAGCCTGACCGCCGCTGCGGCCAACCCAGCAGCGTCGCCTACGGGCGCCACCGCGCCGGTGGCGCCGACGATCGCTGCCGTGTCGCCGACATCGGTCGCGACAACCGGCACGCCCGACGCCATCGCCTCGCCGACGACATTGGGAAAGCCCTCGCCGAAAGACGTCAGCATGGCGAGATCGAGCGCCGATAGAATTCCCGGAATGTCGTCGCGCTCGCCCAAGGCCCGAAGCCTGCCGGCAAGCGCCGGCGGCGCCACGAGGCTGTCGGTGCCCGAGCCGACCAGCAAAAACCGCGCTTCCGGCAATGCGGCGGCGATGCGGGTCGCGGCGGCGAAGAAGGTCGCGTGATCCTTCATCGGATCGGCCCGCGCCACCATGCCGATCAGCGGCGCCGCGTCGGCCACGCCCAATTGCCGGCGACAGGCCGCGCGCTTGCCATCGTCGGGCCGGAACAATTCGGTGTCGAATCCATTGGGCAGCGACACCCAGCGGCGCGGCGCATAGCCGAGCCCTTGATGATAGGCGCGGCCCGCCTCGCTGTTTGCCGCGACCGCCGCCGGCATCCGCGACAGGCCCGCAAGCATGCGGCGGACCAGCGTCACCTGCCGCGAATATTGCGGCAGATCCATCGCCGAGCAGCGCAAATTCCACACCAGCGGAATCCCCGGCACGAACCGCGTGGCGATCAATCCGGCGAGATCGGCGTGATAGAGCCAGGTCAGCAACAGCGCCGGCCGCTCGCGGCGCAACAATCCGATGAGCCGTACCAGTCCCCCGACGGAAGGGCGGCCGCGCCGCATGCCGAGCGTTTCGACCGGAATGCCGGCGGCGCGCAAGCCCGCGCCATGGCTGCCCAGATCGGTCATCGACACCACCAGCGACGGAAAGCGGCCGCGATCCGTGTGCGTGAGCAGCCGGGCCAGCACCGCTTCGGCGCCGCCGCGCTCCAGCCCGGTGATGAGATGGACGATCTTCACGAGCGCGACGGCAATCCCGCGACGGCGTCGATCTCGACCTTCATGCCGGGCAACGCCAATTGCCTGACGCCGATCAGCGTGCTCGCCGGCTTGGTCTTGCCGAAGACCTCCTGGCGCACCGGATTGATCTTGGGCCGATCGGCAACGTCGGTGAGATAGACCGTGACCTTGAGCACGTCGGCGAAGCTGCCGCCGGCAGCCTTCAGGATCGCGCCGATGTGCCTGAACACCTGACGCACCTGGACGACCACGTCATCGCTGACGACCTTGCCTGATTCATCGCAAGGCATGACACCGGAGATGAACAGAAGATCGCCGAATCGTACGGCGTCGGCATAGTGGCTGATGGCCTCGCCGGTGCCCTCGCCCTTGATTTCCTGGCGCATCGAACCTCTCCTTTTTCGGCGCGCGAGCCTAGCATCGATTGACATCCCGGCCGCGACCGATTTTGCTGATACCGGAACGCCATGGATAAGCGCAATTCCAGCCGCATCGCACTCATCGGCTTCGGCGAAGTCGGCGCGCTTTTCGCGCGCGGCCTCGCCGCCTCGGTAATGCGAAGGGAAGCGAATGACGCGCAACGATCGACCAGGCGCTGAAACGGCTTAAGCGTGCAACAGTAAGGCAGCGGAGTAGTTATCCCGCGAAAATCTCCTTCAGCCGCTTGACCATCTGCGCGTGGCGCGGCGCATCGGCGACGCTGACCGCCTTGCCGATTCCGAGATAGCGCTCGGCCACTTCGGGATTATTCAGGAGTTCCCTGCCGGTGCCGGACAAGGTGACGCGGCCGTTCTCGATGACGTAGGCGCGGTCGGCGATCGCGAGCGACAGCTTGGCGTTCTGCTCGGAGAGCAGGATCGCGCGACCCTCGGCGCGCAAGGAGGCGATGAGCCGGAAAATCTCCGTCACCAGCACCGGCGCCAAGCCGAGCGATGGCTCGTCGAGCACCAGGATCTTCGGCTCGGCCATCAGGCCGCGCGCGATCGCCAGCATCTGCTGCTGTCCGCCCGAGAGATTGGCGGCCGGCTCGTTGAGCCGCTGACGCAGGATGGGAAACCGGCTGCCCGCCTGGTCGATACGCGTCTTCATCTTGGCCTCGCCCATCTCCCGGCGCCGCGCATAGGCGCCGAGGCGCAAGTTTTCGAGCACCGACAGCCCGCCGAAGACCTGGCGGCCCTCCGGCACCAGGGCGATGCCGGCCAAAACGCGGGCGCGCGGGCTCAGGCGATCGATGCGCTTGCCGTCGAGCGCGATCTCACCCGCACGCAACGCCAGGATGCCGGCGATGGCCTTGACGAGCGTCGACTTGCCGGCGCCGTTGGCGCCGACGAGCGCCACGATCTCGCCGGGCGCCACGGTCAGGTCGATGCCGTGGATGACGTCGGCAACCTCATAGCCGGTGGCGACGCCCTTCAGCTCCAGCATCACGCCTCCTCGGCCCCGACATAGGCGGCGATGACGCGCTTGTCCTGCTGGATCTGCTTGGGCGCGCCGGAGGCGACAATCGCGCCGGCATCCAAGACAACCACTTGGTCGGCAACGCCCATGACCAGCGACATGTTGTGTTCGACCACGATGACGGTAATGCCGCTGTCGCGCACCGCACGGAGCAGTTCGGCGAGATCGCCCGTCTCGGCGTCGTTCAGACCCGCGGCGGGTTCATCCAAGAGCAGCAGTTTTGGCTCGGCCATCAGCGCGCGCACCACTTCCAGGAGCTTCTGTGCGCCCATCGGCAGCTCGGTCGCCGCCGCATCGCGGAAGGACGCAAGACCCACCAGCTCCAACAGCGCGTCGGCCTTGACTACAAGGTCGTATTCCTCCCGCCGGGCGCCGCCGAACCACAGCATGTGCCGCCAGGCGGCAGCGCGTAAATGAAGATGCGCGCCGGCCAGCGCGTTCTCGCGCGCGGTCATGCCGGGAAAGATGCGCGCGGCCTGGAAGGTTCGGATGAGCCCCATGGCCGCGATCTTGGCCGGTTGGCAGCCCACCAGCGATACGCCATGGAACGCGACCGTACCGGAATCGGGGGCGTAGAGGTTGGTGACGAGATTGAACAGCGTCGTCTTGCCGGCGCCGTTGGGCCCGATCACGGCGGTGAGGCTGCCCTGTGGCACGGTCAGGCTCACATCGTCGATCGCCTTCACGCCGCCGAAGGCCTTGGAGAGGCCCACGATAGCGAGCGCCGCTTCGGTCATAGCCTCGCCCTTTCCGGCATGGCAACGGGCGCCCGGCGGACGAGCCGGCGGACGCCGGTCGCCAAGGCCCCGAAGATGCCCTCGGGCAACCACAGGAAGCACATCACCAGGAGCGCGCCCTCGGCGAAGGTCTTGTAGAGAGCAAAGGGCTGGAACACGGTCGGCAGCAGGGTCAGCAGCGCCACGCCGAGGATCGGCCCGATCAGCGTCCCCTCGCCGCCCGCCACCAGCATGGCGATCATCTCAAACGAACGCGGCGCGCCCACCATCTCGGGCGACAGGAAATGGAAATAGAAGGCATAGAGGCTGCCCGAAAGCGAGCCGAGCGCGGCGCTGATGAGGAAGGCGGCGAGCTTGTGGCGCACGACATTGACGCCGAGTGCGGCCGCCGCCGTTTGGTCGGTGCGCACGGCCTTGAGGGCGCGGCCGAATCCCGTGCGCATGCCGCCCTGCAGCATCAGCACCAGCACGACGATGATGCCGGCGACCAGGTAGTACATCGCGAAGGGCGTTGCGAAGGCGATGCCCGCGATGGCGAAGGCGGGGATGCCGGCGAGGCCCGACGGGCCGCCCGTTGTGTCGACCATGCCAACGGTCAAGGAATCGATCAGGAGGCCGAAGGCGAGCGTGGCAAGGGCCAGGTAATGGCCGCGCAGGCGCAAAGTCACGAAGGACAACGCCAGCGCTGACAGAACCGAGAGGGCGATGCCGGCAAGCGTGCCCCAGAGCGGCGACACGCCATAGGTGACGGCGAGGATCGAAGCGGTATAGCCGCCGATCGCCATGAAGCCGGCCTGGCCGAGGCTCACCTGCCCGGCATAGCCCATCAGAACGTCGAGCCCGAGAACCGCGATATAGAGAATCCCCGTGATCACCAGGGAGTTCAGGATGCTGCGGCTCGGAAAGATGAAGGGCAGCGCAAGTAGCAACACGACGGCCAACGCCGCGAACAGCACGCCGCCCCGTCCCTCGATGCGAACGATGGCGCGGTAGATGCGTTGCTCATCGCGCACGTCGGTGCGCCGCACCGGTCCGCTGGCGAAGAGTCCGCTCGGCCGCCATAGCAGCACAGCCAGCAGCACCAGCAGCGCCAGCGCATTGGCGAAGAGCGAGGAGACGTAGCCGGCCGCCAATTGCTCGGTCACGCCCAAGAACAGGCCGCCCGCGACCGAGCCGATGAAGCTTCCCATGCCGCCTATCGCGACCGCGATAAAGCCGAAATTGGTGAAGAAGCGGCCGGTGTCGAATTCAAGCGAGGTGATCGGGGCCACGGCGATGCCGCTGATGGCGGCGATGAGCGCGGCAAGACCGAAGCTCAGCAGCGTCATGCGCGGAACGTCGATGCCCATGAGACGCGCCGCCATACGGTTCTCGGCGCAGGCGCGGAGCGCCATCCCGAGCGTGGTGCGTTGGACCAGGAACCACAGCGAACCGATGATGCAGGTGGCGATGCCGGCGATCCAGAAGCCCTGCGTCGCGACGCGGATGTCCCACAGCACCACCGGTGCCTCGCCCGAGAAGGGCGGCAGGGCATAGGGCTGGCTGCTCCAGCCGACCAGCAACACCCCTTCGATCAATGTCAGGAGCCCGGCGGTCAGCACCAGCATGGAGCTCGTCGGCAGGCGCGAGAGCGCCGGAACGAACGTCCCGGCACCCAGCGCCAGGCCGAACAGCGCCGTGCCGAGCGACGCGCCCACCGCGGCAATCATCACCGGCAGGCCCCAGCTCACCTGCAGCGTGTACATCAGCAACGCGCCCAGGACGCAGAACGCGCCCTGGGACAGGTTGATGACTCCGGTCACACGAAAGACGAGCGAGAATCCCAGCGCAATGACCGCGAAGACCGCACCCTGCAACAGCCCGCCGATGACAATCTGGATGGCGAGGTTCATGTCACCGGCTGGGACCGTCCACCCACCTCACTTGAGCGGGGCGCCGGCCGGCTTGCTGACGACCTCCCAGGTGTCCATCTGCGGCGACCAGCGCGTCACGACCGAGTCGGTGACATCGAGACCGCGCTGCGGCGTCTTGGCGAAATCGTAAACGCCGTTGACGCCGGCGAAGTCCTTCAGATTAGCGATATGCTCGCGAATCTGCTGTGCCGTGGCATTAGGCCCGAGTTTCTTGAGCGTATCGACGACGATCATTGCGGCGTCCCAGGCAAGTTCGGAGGGGATATCGGGCCTGACGCCGGCATCATGAAAGAATTTGTAGAAGACCTTGTGCTTCTCAGCGACCGCCGGCGACAACAGCTTGGGATCGGTGACGATCCATTGCGCGGCGGGGATGTAAAGCTGCTTGGGCAGGAAATCCTTATACTGCGTCATCTGCGCATACGTCATGTTGCCGTCGGTGGTGCCGACCGGGATGTCGAGCCCGACCTGCTGAATGCCGCGAAAGATGGTGGCGATCGGCGCGCCGGTGCTCCACGCGATCATGGCTTGGGCGCCTGATGCCTTGATCTCGGCCATCTGTGCCGCGACGCTGACATCCGTGGTGTTGAAATGCGCGGTGTCGGCCACGGTCATTCCCTGGTTCTCAGGCAAGGCCAAAACCGATT
>Ga0209483_1000197_pt1 | contig 55862 bp, 86 predicted proteins | sample NGEPerA_FD_184508 | JGI IMG/M metagenome (GOLD analysis project Ga0209483, IMG submission 184508) | Arctic peat soil microbial communities from the Barrow Environmental Observatory site, Barrow, Alaska, USA - NGEE PermafrostL2-A... | ecosystem: Environmental > Terrestrial > Soil > Wetlands >... | reverse complement strand
GTCAACCCGTAGCGCGAGCGAAGTTGTCGCTCTCGCTCTGAGCGAACTGGAGGAAATATGCCTTGCTTTACCGCTGAGATACGTTCCCCTCTGGTCATATCTTTCATTCGCTTGCCGCGGAGCTTTGCAAGGTCGTGTTTAGGTAGTCTAGAGGGATACACTGCGATCGTCTTTCTCCGGGTACTGCTCCTCAAAACGCATTAGCGCTAGGAGGTGAAAGATAGCCGACGCTAGATGGTGACATTTTGTTTCGGAATCAAGCGACTCGTGATCTTGCCAAAACATCTTCATGTGTCGGTGTGCTGAAGCGAAGGAGAGAGACCACGCATACCCAAGCTCCCAATTTCTCGGCTCGTACTTTTCTGCGCCGCACCCATACAGTTCAGCTAGCTTATCAAGTTGATCCCAAGGAAGCAAGTCATAGCGTTGAATCTTGCTCCCCTTCTGGCCGCCTGTCTTTGGGTCTGTGACCCTTATCTCGTGAGGATCGTCTCGGTATGTATCTGGTACGAACTCCATTTCTTGTATTTCTTTTGTTCGATCGGTTAGGTGTTTGTAACTTGCCTCCTCATGTCCGTGGGCGTGGTCGATGCGGTTTGCGTGGATCTCGTCCAGCGTCGGGTATTCGAGTAGCGGCAGCCCGCATAAACGGGCAACGTATGTCTCTAGTTTTCCGCCGCGTGAGCGTTCCCACCCTGGTAGGCAGATGATCGCGTCGATTGCTCCGTCTGCGATGAGCTTTACGTCGCGGGCTAGTAGGTCTCCCCAACTGTCGTTTGCTGCGTAGTGTGAGGCGTCGCCGGTTAGGGACTCTTCGGCTGCTTTTTTCGCTTCTGGTGAGTCGAGCTCTGCGGGTGAGGTTATTTCCCAGCCTCGTTTCCGTAGCTCTTTTGCTGCTGCGTGAAACAGCGGGAAATTGAAGTGTGGAATGTGTGTCATAGGGCCGATCTACCGCACAGATAACCGTGTTTCGTTGGTTTACTGGGCATAAGGCATCACCTCCTGGTTCTCTAGGTATAGAAGTAAACCACGAATCCGCTCGGGTGAATCGGATAGGAGCCCTAGAGAGGTATTACATCGCTGGCATAGTAGCCCGCGAATAGCTCCTGTTTCGTGGTTGTGATCTACTGCAAGTCGTACAGGTCCGTGCTGGTTGCGATGTGTCTCGGGGAGATTGCAGGCAGCGCATACGCCGCCCTGCGCCTCAACCATCGCGTCGTACTCTAGCACAGTTATACCGTGCGTAGATTTGAGGTTCGCGTTTCGAATAACCGCGGCACCTTTTGGGGTCTGTCGATACGCACGCATCTTCTCTGCTGCGGTTAGGTGCTGCTCGTCATCGTATTTTGTGCCCCCACATTTTCTGCATTGTTTAGACGATCTAAACTTCGGACCACCACAGCGAGGACACGGCGGCTTGCCTCCTTTCCAAGCGTTGCTTGCAGCGCCCGCGTCTTTGCAATGTACGCACAGCCGCGACCGCACGAGCTTTCGCCCTTTGCATCGCGGACATGTGTCGTACTCCGACTTCATACTACCTCCTGTAGTTCGTTTCGGGTCAAGTAGTATTGGAGATGTAAGAGAGCGTCAGAAGCGTGTCCGCTCTTATTGTCCTTCCACTGAATGTGTCGCGCCTTGCATTGCCGGCGTGTTGGGTTCTTGATGTCAGCACCTTGCATTACGACTTCCACCGTTGCCTCGGCCGCTATCCAGCGCATCGCCCCGATCATTTCACTCGTCGTCATTGGAGACCATGATTGCGCTGAAGCCTTTCCTGGATATAGGACAAACTTCTCGATTATCACTACGTCGGCGCTCTTTATCATCCGCCTAAATAGAGGCAACCACATCTCGGCATCGATCTCTGTAGCGTCGATCTCCTCTCCCCCATGCCAGGTCGCGACGCCTACGTGCGCTCCCCCGGGATCTACTGCGATAACGCATTTCATTTCACGTACACCTCCAGATCCACAGTCATCGGAGTATCGAATAAGGCACTTGCTCGCTCGGCGGCTTTATCAGCCACCTTTTGAGCTGTTTTTTTCGCGGTGCGTTTAGGGAGCTCAAGCACCACACTATCATGTACGGTCAGTACGAGTGCGCCTGGCACCTCGCGCTCGATTTCAACTAACCACAACCGGAGCCACGCTGCCAGCGACCCTTGCACCATTCGGTTCCACCCGGTATGCGGCCAATCCCCGTCAGCGAGATACGACTTGCTCTCGTACTCGGTCCCTGGCAGTATTCTCACGTATCCACGCTCACGGAACACGCGCTCGGCTCGCCTGTAAGCGGCCATGATCTCGGGATATGTTCGACGCCAGTCTGCAACCAAACGGTCACACTCCGCTACCTCTAGTTGAAGGTCTGTTTCCCGTGTGAGTAGTGCTTGAAAGCTCTCACCGCCGATACCGAAGATCGCGCCGAAGGTCAGCTTCTTACCGATGTCTCGCTTGAGCTTCCATTCGGGATGGTCGCGCCCTACGTGCATTACGTCTTCGGTTGCTTTGCCGTGGAAGTCAACTCCCTCGTTTAGCATCGTCAGCATCTTCTCACACTCACTGTACTTTGCGGCGCACCGAAGCTCGGCCTGTGACATGTCCAGCGAAATCAAACTGCATCCCTTCTTAGCGAGTAGCAGTTCCCGAACGCCGACCATCCCCTCCTCGATCTTGTCGCCTTTGGGCATTGCTTGCAGGTTTACGCGCTCGGCCGACAGCCGCCCTGCCCTTGATCCACTATCACCACCGTCATCTCGTTGCTTCGTTTGTCGGTAGCGGCACCGGAGCCTCCCGTCCTCCCCGAGCTTCTCTGCATATCCCCGATACCACATTGAGGCTGCGCGTTTGGCTTTGGTTGCATCGCGGTACTCGGCAGCCCACTGGGCGCCTTCCTCTGCCCAGTCGCGGATCTGCTCTTTGTCGATCGACGGGGCTCCCTTTGGGGTCGTGCGGTCAACTGTTAGCCCTTGCTCTAGAAAGTATCCTCTGGCGCCGGCTGGCGTTAGTTTGAAGGGTAGGCGCGCGACAATGTCAGCGCACTTTTGTTCCATCTCCTCAGCTGCCAACAGGGATCGCTCGGCGTCGTAGCCTAGCCCGCGCTGCTCCATTCTCATCAGCACCACCGCTAGGTCGAACTCGCGCCGGCACTCTCGCAGGCGACGCTCTCGCTCGATGGCTGGATCCTCCTTGAAGTGGCGTACCTGTTCTTCGTACAGCGCCAGTGTTGTCTCAGCGTCCCCTCGCACATACGGCTCAATAACATGCCAGGGCGCTAGGTCGTAGCGTCCCTTCGGCTTTTTCGCTGTTCGTAGCCAATCCTTTACCTCATCTAATCCTTGCTTTCCTCCTACTCCTAGCTCTCGTGCGGCGTTGTCTAGTCCGGCTGAGCTGTTGGGTCTGAGTATGCGGTGCGCGATCATCGTGTCCCAATGGAGCATGTCACCTAAATCGGCCCCTTTCCAATGTCGGGTTCCGGCTGCGAGCATAATCAGATCGAAGCCGGCATTGTGGAACACGAGTCGTTTGCTGCGGAGTAACCACAGCAGCTGTTTCCACTCGTGCTCGTCGAGATTAGGGTCCTCTTCGGTGTCCTCGAAAGTGAACTGACCCGTTTGTTTCTCTTCCTTGTCGCGGTCACCTTGATCGAAGGGTAACGCGAGGCTCCCGCCCTCCCAGGCGCAGGCTACGCACGAGACGCGCGCTCCGTCATCTGGAAATAATCCGTTGCTCTCGCAGTCCACAGCTACTACGTCAGCGGCCGCTAGTCCCTCCCAGTCGTACTTCTGTTCCATTAGAATAGCTTACCCTGCGCGAGTCGGCCCTCAATTATCTCCACGTACTTTTTCTCTTTCTCGATGAGCACCACCTCGCGGTTCTCTTCTTTAGCTGCGACTCCCAGCGAGCCTGATCCGGCGAATGGGTCTAGGATCGTCTCGCCTACCTCAGTGCTGTTGGTGATCAGCGGTCGCAGTACACGGATCGGCTTCTCGGTTGGGTGAACCATCTGTCCTGGAGCTACACGACGGGCCTCGATGACATTTGACGGGCGCCCATTCATGAGATCACGTGTGCCCTTATGTGCGAACACACAAAACTCAGTGAAATGAGCATAGTCCCCGGTGAGGTCCCCCATCCCTGACGCATCCTTCACCCAAACGATTGTGCGCTTTACCGTGAAGCCTGCCTCTGCACAAGTTGACCTGAACTCACCAAGGTGTAAGTCGTTGCAGAAGGCGTAGAAGTGCCTGTCGTTCTTCAGCAGTCGATAGCACTGCTTCATCCACGCTAACTGCCACTCTGGGTCAAAGACTGCATCGTTGTCGATTGCGTCGAACTGTGGCGTGGCAGTTCGATAGTTCGATTGGTAGGCCATGCCGTACGGCGGGTCGGTGATTACGGCGTCAACGCTTTCAGCCTCCATCTTCTGCATTACTTCTAAACAGTCGCCTTCAATGATATTCATTCCGTACCTCCTCAGAAAAGATTACCTTGCCCAAGGCGCCTGGCCGCTACCTCGCAGTACTTCTCTTCACGCTCTACACCGACAGCACGCATTCCTAAATCCTTCGCGGCGCGTAGAGTTGTGCCGCTCCCCATGTAAGGGTCACAGACCATGCGAGTGTCGTCAGCTAGAAATTTCAGCGTCCAGAGCATAACTTCTAGTGGCTTCTGTGTCGGGTGGAAGCGTTCTTCCTTGCGATTCTTCTTGAACATTCCCTTCCACTCATGTTTTATGAGTCGCACCGCCATCGGTAGATCGGTCCATGCTAGCTCACAGTCAGCGTACGTGTTTGCTCCTGTCTCCTTGTCCCACACGAGCCAACCTGATTGCGGCGGGAGCACGAAGTAGTTCCCGCCCCAAAAGATGTGCTGCTTGCTAAGTTTGAGAAGCTGTCTGAAGTCCTCCGGTGTTGGCGGCTCCTGATCCCAGTCGGTGGCTCCGTAATCAATGCTGGCGGCCAACGCCGCTCCGCCTTGCACGTTTGCTCGGAGCGCCTGTGTCGTATCAGCTCCAATCCCGTACGGAGGGTCTGTAACTACCGCGTCGATCGGGAGCGCCTTCAACTCCGCGGCGGCATCGTGCCAGTCGGCGCAGAATATGGTTACGTGCTCGTCCTCGTAGTATGGCTTCATCTCAGCGCATCTTTGAGTATCCAGCGGTCTTCTTCTACTCCGTGCGCGCCGATCTTTCGTTCATGGTCTACGTCGGCTCGCATGGCGCGTATGGCGTTGCGTACTCGTCGCCGGGACCAGCCTAGCTGGCGGGCTAGTTCGCTTGTGTTCCCCCACCCCGATCCGAGCGGCTTCAGCAGCGTTTCACAGTCTTTGGGTCGCTTCTGCTCTCTGTGCTCAAACATTCGTGTCCTCCGTTAGTCGGCAGATGATAGCTTTTCCGACACCTGATCGCTGCTCGAAGCTGAGCTTACCTGCTTGCTCTAGCTGAGCTAGCGCGAGAGAGCCGCCGGAAGGGTAGCACCCGACATGAAGGTAGACCTGCGACTTGTTTAGGCCGTCAGGGTGTTCTTTCAAAGCTCTCAGGATTCGCGGCTTCAGCGCTACCTCTTCTCGTGCCTGACGTTTAGCTTCTTTCTCTTGAGACTTCTGAGCTTGCTTGAGGCGCCGTAGGATCTCTTGGCGAGGAATCTCAACCGTGACTTGCTCACCATCGTACGCGATGGTTTCGTACTCTCGTTTGAGCTCTTCCATTTCAATCTCCTTTAGGGGTGTCCCCTCTAAAACCCATGATTTGCGGGGGATTCGTTAGGGGTGTCCCCCTGCGCATCAAAATGAATCATAAAATTGTCCCCCTATAAAGTGCTGATTTGCAGGGATTTCGTGATTGTGTCCCCCTTCTTGGCAGATATGCTCGTCTACGTAGGTAAAAGCTACTTGTAGTAATATCTAATGATTATATACTACTACAAGCAAGATTCTCACGTTATAGTATTTTGATGGGGGACATGGGGACAAATGGGGACAAACTCTATATTATGTATGGGTCTGTATGGGGACAGAAAAACGCGAATTCGGCTTACTGGGGGACATACCACTGATCCACGTCTTTCTGTTCTTTCTGACGCCTCTCCTTGTCCGCTGCTCTATGGCAAGGATCACACAACCACTCAACATCGAGAGGCTTTCTATAGTCGGTGTGATGCGCTGATATTCTTACGGTTTTTCCCTGCAAACGCCACCAATCTGCATCTCCGCAGTTATCACAAATGTTGGGTCTCGCTAGCTCTCCTTCCTTGATTGCACGCGCTACTTGATTCATCGCACGACCCTGCGGATCTCTGCTCTTCTTTAGTCCTCGCGCCGTTTGAATGTAAACGCCCGATAAAGACATTTAGTGCCTCTCGTACGACTGTGTGAAGCCGGTTTCGGTCAGCAGCTCGCGGATGTCGCTCCCCTTCCGACTCATCAGACAGGACTCCGTAAAGGGGCATCGCCAACCACATCTGTCCGGATCCGGCGAGCGCGGCGGCAGTATGTCCCCCCCCTTTGCCCCCCTAACATGTCCCCTATACGCCGACCTAAACGTCTGGAGCGCCTCGCCAGCCATCGTCTCCAACTCACGGTCTGTTCGGACCGTGTACTCGCGTCGGAAGCGCTCGTCGAGCGACATATCACGCTTCAGTTTTTTGGTTCGGCAAGCGTTGTATATCACGCCTCTGATGTCGTGCCCTTGCCGTTTCAACAACCACATATATATCCCGAACTGGTCATCGAAGTCGAGCGCCTTCTGCTTCGGGAGTTCGGAGCACGTCTTATGGTCTACGATCCACAGTCCGCCGCCGGCTGAGTGATCGCGTACGAGCAGGTCTACGATGCCCTTGAGCTTGAATGTAGACCTCCGCCCGTTAGGTGTCCGCAGCCAATCCTCTACTCGCTGCTCGACCGCTAGTATCTCCCACTGCGAGTCATCCCCCCATTGCTCTATGTAGCCATCGAACATCCAGCGCACTAGCTCGGTCTCCTCGTTTTCGTCGGCTGCGTCAAGTATTGCGTACGGGTCTCCGGTCTGCATTACCCCACCACCATCATGCGTTGCGACTTTTGTGCTGTAGTAAGCCTCCATCACGCTATGAAAGAGCTTGCCGCGCGACAGCGCTGCGCTGATTGTCTCAGGCTGCCACCGCTCCTGATAGCTCAAATAACTCTTCAACTTACATTGACGTATCGCATCCAACTCACTATAAGAAACCACGTGCGTACTCATACCAGCCCCGAATCCATCAGCAACGTCAGGTACTCCATCCACGCGACCGACAGAGCAGCGACCTGACACAGCTCCTTGTGCAGTGCTACTAGAGATGTGTCCCCGTCTGTTACAAGCCCCTCACTTGCGAGCACGTCGCGACCCACCTCACCAACCTCCTCTATGATGCAGGCGAGCTTTGCGAGCTCTGGCATCTCCCTGTCTGCGAGCGTGTATCTGAAGCGCCCCTCGGCCTTCAACTGCGCTTGCCGTCCTCGCTCTATATAGACAATCTCCAACTCAGCTCCGGTTGGGTCTGTTGGGAACGTAGTCATTGAGACACCTTCGCGTCACCGTACACCCACGCGTTACCGTACACCTTCGCGTTACCGTACACCCACGCGTTACCGTACACCCACGCGTTACCGTACACCTTCGCGTTACCGTACACCTTCGCGTCATCGTACACCCCCGCGTCACCGAGCACCTGCGCGTTACCGAGCACCCACGCGTTACCGTACACCTTCGCGTTACCGTACACCTTCGCGTCACCGTCCACCCACACGTCTCCGAGCACCCACGCGTTACCGTACACCTGCGCGTTACCGTACACCTTCGCGTCACCGTCCACCCACGCGTCTCCGAACACCTTCGCGTTACCGTACACCCACACGTCTCCGAGCACCTTCGCGTTACCACCCACCCACGCGTCTCCGAGCACCTTCGCGTTACCACCCACCCACGCGTCTCCGAGCACCTTCGCGTTACCGTCCACCCACGCGTCTCCGAGCACCTTCGCGTTACCGTCCACCCCCGCGTCACCGAGCACCTTCGCGTTACCGTACACCTGCGCGTTACCGTCCACCCACGCGTTACCGTACACCTGCGCGTTACCGTCCACCCACACGTCTCCGAGCACCCACGCGTTACCGTACACCCGCGCGTTACCGAGCACCCACGCGGATGATGCTACTGTGGCAGTTGCAGCGACCCACCCGCCTACGCTACCGTTGGGGTTCGTGTGCCGGGCAGCAGAAACCGGTCCTTCCCTGTCGTTGAAGACGAACACATCGGCGCTTGCTGTCGCCTCCTCTAGTTGATCTGCGATCTCTCGCAGCGTCGCTACTACATCCATCAGTAACCTCCTTTGTTGTATGTGCTATATAGCTTACGTCATAGATGACTGGTTGTCAAGGGCAGCTATTCCTCCGCGCGCTTGAGCACCTGAGCGGCGATCTTGTCTGGAAGACGCCAAAAGTTTGCTCCCCCAGACCCGGTCGAGTACGGGAAATAACGACGATCTGTCCCCTTCTTTCCCCCAGCACCAATCGCTTTTGCCTGCTGGCGGAGCGCTTCAGAGGACGCGGTGCGCTGGTCGATTCGCCCATAGTGGATGTCGCTCCACCATTCCGCGAGCGTGGTCGGGTTGAACCATAAGTCTTTCTCGTGCGCTCTCACGAATGCGGGGCTCGCTGGCCTAGACCTACTGGTATCTGGTCCGAGCGGCTGTGCGGGGCGCCCCAGGCGCTTGATAGCGGCTGGTAGTAGCTGCATCGTGAGGCTATTGTCGGTTGGGTCGTAATCTGCGCGCTGCTCAGCTACCCACCCCTCAACGTGGCGTTCGATCCAATCGCTGCTATCGCGGTCGATCAACGTACGGAGAACCCAGCAGCCGAGCCGCATGATTGTGAGCTTGTCCATCAACCGTCCGTCGCCCTCTCGGAGATCGAGAGCCTTAGAGGGTATTTCCGGTACTAGCTTTAGCGCACGCACCATGTACGTGCCGGCGAAGTCGCTCAGCGCCGGGTGCTTGCGTTTCAGCTCTACGATGTCCTGAAACTGGGAGTAGTCGCCGTGCAGGGAGCGCCTACCGACGGGCGAGGGCACCTCCAGCCCTATGCTGCGGTCGAGCAGCGCCTTCTGGCCGTGTAGGCCCAGCGACTCACCGCTGACACACAGCGCAGCCTCAAGCCGAACGGAGATTTGGTCTGACTGGTTGAGCGCCTTCTTTACCACGGACCCGCCGACGGTTGAGCCGCGGATAAGCTCTCCGAGTGCGTCTAGGTTGTCTAGGTCATCGACCCACACGATCCCGGAGCGATGAGCTGAGAGGTAGTCGCGCATCGCGGCGCGTGTGGGGTTGCTGTTCCCTTGGGTATTGCCAGCCAATTCCAACATCAAGGGAAAGTAACCAATTGTCTTTCCGCTCTCTGAAGGCGCCTCCAAGGCCATAAATGGAAACTGCGAGAACTCGTGTGCGATCTGCGGCTTGAGTAGGCAGGCTGCCCACCACGCACCGAAGATGGCCGCAACGCGCTCATCGTGGAAGGTCAGCACCTCGGACAGCACCGCCTGTGCGGAGTGCTCGGCGCCCTCTAAGCCGTAAACGTACGGTGCCCACTGCTTTACGCGCGGAGAGGGGCGAACGGCCTCAAACGGCGCGAAACCGTCGGCGCGTAGGAGCCCTTCGTGGGTGATGAACGCCGCTGACTCCTCATGCCATCCCAGTGCCGCGACGGCTAGCTGTACGGGCGGCTGCTGTGCCTCTAGGTAGCGCACGAGGCGAGCGCCTGACGCCATACCGCGGGGGAAGATCCCGTCCGGCGCCGATAGGCTGACGCCAAAGCTTGCAAGCCACTGGACTAGCTGGCGTGAGTCGCCTAGCGTCTTCGATCCGACGTCGCCGTCGTACACTTTGCCGGGCGTGCGGATCTCGACGTGGTAGAGTCGCGTCTCGTCTGGCATTTCGAAGATTCCGATCGCGCGTAGGTCTGCGTCTAGCCAGGGCGCTAACGCGATCTGAAAGCCGCCGTCTGAGTCACGTTCGCGAATCTGGGTTAGGATGCGTGTGTCGCCACTCATCAGGTAGCCGGAGGATTCTGTGCATTGTCCGATGCGCCAGTCTCCGCCCTCACCCTCTGGCGCGTCCTCTGGCGCGGCTTTGCCCTCCTTGGCTTGCTCGGCGTTCCAGATTGACGCGATTAGCTTCTTGATCTCCTCGTCTTCAAGTCCGACACTCTGCCCGAGTCCGCGCACGGTCTCTTCGAAAGCGTCTTGGTGCTTGAGTTCGACGGCGTAGTGACCCGCAACTCGCGCCAGCCAGTTATTTCGCGCGCCTTCCTCCGGCGGGTTCGCTAGCAGGTGTGAGAGCAGTGAGGATGGGCCGCTCAGCTTGTCCTCCGCCTTCTTCTCACCGGCCCACAGCTCCTCTGGAGCGTCTTGTATGGCGTCAGGGCCGCGGCCTTGGCCCCACCTATAAACTCTTCCTCCAGCGTGAACACTAGGCGGTGCAATCACGCCGCCGGCCTCGGCGCGTATGTCCCACTTGCCGCTATCTCCGCCGGGGGACGATCTCCCTTTGTGGATCTCACCCTCAGCTAAACGAAAGTAGTAGTGGCGCCCGCGGCCGGTCGCAACGCAGGTCGTTTCGTCGAGTACGTCTCCGAGTCGCTCGTGCCAGTAGATCTCTGCTTGCTTGTCGTCACAGTCGAGCACCGCTAGCCGGCTGATCGCTCCGGTAACGATGAAGAGGTTTCTGTCCTTCGCAAACGCCTCCTTTAGCTCGGCCGAAGTCGCCGGTTCGGTCTGCGCACCCTTCCACGAGTTTAGAGGTGACTTGCCGGCGAGCGGAGCAGCTACGACGCGCCAGCCGAGCTTATGCAGCGCTTGAGCGTCACGGAGCTTAGCCATTATCGAACGCTACGATCTGCTCACCGACCCACTGGGCGATCTGTGGGACGAGACTGTTGCCGAGAGCCCTAAGTCTGTGTACCCGGTGGGGGACTCCATCGGCGACTCTGGCGATGCCGTCCTCCCATCCCAGTTGAGGGCAGGCATCCGACCTGCGATAAGCCAGCCAAGTCGCCTCTGCGTCGCGTGCCAGAAGTCGTGGCACTCCTTGCAGAGCGTCTGGATGTTGGTCGGATGGTTGTTCGCTATGTCCTGATCGACATGGTGAGCCTGGAGCTTGCGTGTCGTCCCGCATGCCTCGCATTTCGGACCCCGCAGCTTCCGGGCACGCCAGCGCAACGTCCCCTCCGTCACATCTCGACGTGAGTTGGCGCAGGTAAGCGAGCAGAACTTGCTCCGCTGAAATGTCCGCGTAGACTGTTGCCGGCGACGCCTGTACTCGCCTTTGCAGAACTCGCAAATCTTCGGCCCGCAGTCCGTGTAGGGCATCGGCATTTAGGTCACGTCCGTCCAGCCAGCGAGAAAACCCATCAAGCCCTCGACCCACGTCGGGTTCAGAGGCCCACCACCCCTCGTCGCTGCTGACCGTCCCGGCCCTCCAGTTCCGTCCGCCTGCGTTGGGGACGGGAACGTGAAGTGCCCGCTCGGGCTCAGATTGCCTCTCACTGCCTGGAGCAAATCCCCTCGCCCCCCACGATCGCCCATCGTCGCTGTTGTGGTAGGCAACAATCCAGATTCTGTCGCGGCGGTGAGGGGCGCCAACGGCCGAAGCGGATATACCGTCCCACTCCGCATCATACCCGCACGCATCGAGGTCATGGAGGACCTGATGCAAGCCCCGTCTGCGGAGAGCTGGAACATTCTCCACGATGACGTAGGAAGGTCGAAGCTCGCCAATGAGTCGGGCAAACTCTCGCCAAAGACTCGACCGCGCACCTGCGAGCCCCGCCCCCTTACCAGCCGTTGAGATATCTTGGCAGGGGAATCCTCCGGCGAGAATATCAACAGGTTTGACATTGTGCGCTCCGATCTCACAGACATCATCGTAACAGGGTACTTTAGGCCAATGCTTCGCTAGTACCTTTTGGCAGTATGTGTTTTGCTCACAGAACCATGCGGTTTTCATACCGGCCCGCTCAAGTCCTAGGTCGAAGCCTCCTATCCCCGCAAAGAGCGAGCCGACTGTGAGAGGTTTTGCCATCGTTAGGTTCTAGTAAGAGTGGGCGCCCGGCTACGGGTCGTTTATAAACACGCTCGGCGGGCGTCGAGGGGACCGGGGAGAGGACTCGACGCTGCGGCTGCCCATGTACCTCTATCTTAGAATAAATCCTCTCCGTCCGCTCCTTTGACGGCACCTGTTGCCTCGGCCTCGGGTGCCTCGAAGGACTCGTCGGCCGGCGACACGCGGTCGATCTGATTGGATGCCTCGCCCTTACGTGAGCCCTCCTGGATCGTGCGCGTGGACACTACCAGACGCACTACCTGACCGCACAGCTCGTCCGTGTCGGTGTCGTTGTCTACACCGAACGCGTCGAACATCTCCTTGAGCTTGAAGGCCGCTGCCTCAGCGAGTGATGTGTTCGTCCACAGGCGCCGGTTTACGTATGGCTCCTCTACGACCTCGAACTCCCACTTCCAATAGAAACTGCCAGAAGGCCCAGCGTTATCACTTACCTCGACACTTCTAAGTCTTGCATGATAAACACCATCCTCTAGGGGATCAAAGCTCCCGCTAGCGTCGCCGACATCTTTAGCTTGTTTTTTGTTTAGCTTGGGAATTGTGCTCACCTTTCCTTTGTTTGTAAGCTGCGTTTTCGTAATGGTATTTGATGAGTTCGTTGAGTTGAGCTGATCGGCGCAAACCCATAAAAAGAAGTATCTCCTCCATGAGAACTACCGCACCGCGCCCTTCGATTTGGAGTGCAAACTGTTCCTTGCGAGGAGGCTTCCTTGGAAAAGGATAGTACCCACGGCCTAACAAGTTCGCGGCTCGTTCGATGACATCCTCGTCCGTCATGTTTAGTGAGACTCTCGGGTAGGAGCGACCAGACTTCTTTTTCACAAGAAAGAAACTGCCCTCACCCTCTAAGAGTCCCGCTAGCCATGCTAGCTCCTCTCGTGTCACTTACTTCTCCTCTTGCGTTGTGGTTTTCTTTTGTGCGCTGATTTGCTCTTGTGCAGTTATCATAACTGGGTCGGTCTTTGCTGTTAGCGACTCCTCCGCGTAGGCGATGACTCGATCAAACGACGGGTTGACTACCGTTCGCGGCATTACCCCTTCACGATCTTTACCACGGTACTTGCCGAGGGGTTTGAATAGCCCGCGGTATTGTTCGTGCTCGCCTACCACCTCTAGGGTTGTGTGTGCGACCAGATCGAACCATCCATAGGTGTCCTTCATCAACCCCGGTGGAATCGACGGACGGTATGTAACGGTGCCGTCATCGTCCTGGTCGCGACGCTCCAGCGCACTGGCGCCGAAGTGGCAAGGGAGGTCCATTGCTTTCCGCGTCAGCTTCCGTAGCTGGTCGTTTGCGTCACCGAAGTCGTTACGCGGATCTCGCTTCTTGCCGGTACGGGCTTCCCACTCTTCTCCGGCGACCTTAGCGTGTTCCAGAAGCACGTTGTATATCTGCGTCATTGAGTCCCACAGATATCCGACGTACGCTGTCGGGTCTGCATGAAGGGCTTCACGTATGCGAAGCCACTCGCGCTCTAGCGACTCGTACGTGATCTCCTCGTCACCTACCGGGAAGACCTCGATGTTCTCGACGGCTATGCCGATGCGCTGTAGTGCGCGTCGTTTGATTCCCTTCTCAGCATTCACGACCAGCACACGCCCGTTGTTCGCAAGCGAGCATAGGTGTGAAGACTTGCCGGTCCCGCCGTCGCCGTAGTACATGACGTGCAGCGGTTCGTTTTCGCTCTCCTGTAGGGTGCGAGAGTTCGGTTTAGCGGTTGCCATCCGGTCCTCCTTATTCAATTGTTCTTTTTATTTTTAGGTGTGTTCCGTGGGCTGCTGACGCCAAGCTGTCTTGTACGCCAGCACCGCACGGGTCGCTCAGTAGGATGCTCGGCAAGTTGCCGGTTGCCCTCTAGAGCACGCTTAGAGTATACACGGCCCTTGACGGTTACGTTAGCTCTCGTCCGGCGTCGCGCAGCGCTGCTTTCTCGCGATCGTACCAGTCCTCAGGGTGAGTGTCTGCGTAGCCGGCGTTCGATACGAGCTTGAGGTGAGGCGCGACCGGCTCGACGCCTTCGATCCCTGCGAGTTTCATATCGAGCCGTGCATGTGCGCGGCCGAACGTGCTCCCGTCGATCAGGAGCTTACCGTAATTCATCACAGCACCGTTCCTTTCGTTTGGTTGTTTTTTTGTATTGGCCGCGGCAGGATTCGATCCCGCTGCTCGCGCACACGCGGCCAGTGAAGCTACTTCGCCTCTACACCGTCCCGAGCTGCCTTCGCGCGGCGGACGGCGTTGTTAGCGACACCGGAGTTCGCCCAACCGAAGCGGTCGGCGATCTCCTGGAACTTCTTACCTGCCTCACGCATCGCAAGCGCCTCGATCCGCTTAGCAAAACGCTCAGCCTTCACAACCTCAGACTTGGCGGTGGTAGCCAGCGTCTCATCTGTCTTGGTGCCTTGGCCTTCATCAGCCCTCTTAGGTGCTTTCGGTGTGGCTGCCTTCTTAGCCTTCGGTGCAGTGGTCTTCTTAGGTGCTTTCGTTGCAGTGCTCATGCGGCCTCCTTGTTTTGATTTCAAGATTTCGTTGATGTGAATGGTACGTGATTGCCCGCACTCTCTACTTGGGTCTAGCTTCTTGTGGCTTCGCCCGGTCAGTGCGAACAGCTTGAGAATACCAGATTCCTCGTCGTAGGAGCGAAGTGAGGTGACGGTTATGTCTTCGCCCCAGAAGACGGAGCCTACCTGCCGGCGCAGCTTCAGTACGTATCCGCCCATGCGGTCTTGGCGTTCCTCCAGCTCAAGTCCGGGCTCGAATGGGTCTAGTCGGCGTGCCATCATCTCGTTCTCCTCGTCAGCGCAGCAACCGCGCCCTCTTCGGTCGTGTGTTCACTGAGCACCTCGAAGGTCTCATCGGGCCGATTGCGGCGCACTTGCCACGGGGGAACAAGCTCAGGGTTCTCACTGCGGCGTACGTACGTAGCACTCTCGTTCACGCTGTACGGGACACCGCCGAAAAGGACTGTGTCGCTGAATCGGCGATCGGTCTGGAGCTTACGGTTGCCTCCGGCGTAGCGTGCGGCTTCCGCGCGCCTCTCTCCTTTGCGGCGCTCTGGTTTGTTGGTGTTGTAGGTCATCGCCGCGCCTCGCAATCGTCGCAGATGCAGCAGCGAGGGTGTCCGGGGACGCCGGGCTTGTCGTAGTGGGTTTGACGCTCTGCCGCCATGCGACGTTCGGCGGCTCGGTGTGTCCGGTTGACGCCCGATATCTGCCCAGCGATCTGCTGGGGTGTCGCGTTCGCGTTGTGGGTGTGCGCGGTCATCGCGTCACCTCGTATCCTTCGTCGTCTACATGCGGCTCGATCGCGTCGTCAGGGAAGTCTTCTGTCTTGTGATCCAGGCGCTCAAGCATATCGAGCGTGCGGAATGTTAGGTGGACGCGCGCTTGTTCCTCTGCGATCTCGCGGTCGAGTGCGGCGATAGCGTCGAGTTTTGGCTGGGCTTCACGCTTCCCGAGGGAATCCAGCGCCCGGCGATTACGGAAGGCGGCAAGCTGCTGGTCTGCCTGCTCGATGATCTTTGTGGCGTCCATGATGTCCTCGGTTCCTTTGGTTGTGTGCTCCATATGAACAGTATCGGCTATCCATGCCTGCTTGTCAAGGGCTTTGGACGAATGTTTTAGTCGGCCAGTTCGCGTAGCTCCGCAAGCCCGAGAGCCTTCATCTGTTGGTCTGTCTTGCCTGCGAGCACAGCAAGCACGCGTTCGTCTACAGAATCGCACGTGACTAGGTTGATTGACGTGACAGGGCGCGTCTGCCCTATCCGGTGGATTCGGCGGAGAGCTTGCTCATTCTGCGATGGTCTCCACGAACGCTCTACAAAGATGACTTGATCTGCGGCGTTCAAGGTCAGGCCTTCGCTGATGGTCCCTAAGGTGGCGCAGAGCACCTCCACCTTCCCGGCCTGGAACGCTCTTACATTCTCCCCTCTCATCTTCTTGCTAGTTCCCCCATGCACGATGGCTACCGTCTTGCCCGCAGCTGCCGCGCGAGCCACGCACGCCTCGACGCTCTTTCGGAAGTGCGCCACAACCAGGGTCGGCGCCGGGCGGTCCGTGAGCAGCGTTTGGAGCGCGTCGAGCTTGCCTGACCCTTTCGTGTTCGGATCAATAACTTCGAGGCCAGTCGCACACATCGCTAGCTTGACCAACTGCGCCGCCGTTGACCAGGCGGCGACCTCCTCTCCAGACACAAGCCATGTCACAAAGTCCTTCTTCAGCTCACGGTATGCTTTCTTCTGTGCCGGTATCATATCGACCCGGATCGTCTGTTCAGTCAGCGGCGGCAAGTCGAGGCAATCATCGCGCAGGCGTAGGAGCATTCGATCCTTCCAGTTCTCGGCTATGAACTCCTCCCACGTCCGATCTTTACGCAGCTCTCCTACGACGTGCGAGCTAAGTACAATGCCGCCTTTGCCGCGCAGCTCCCCGATATCGAAATACTCTTCGGCCCAGCGCCAGTAGCTTCCTAGACGCTGTCCTGGTTTTGCTTCTTCAGGGAACATCATCTGTAAAAGAGTGAACGCCTCATGCGCCCAGTTTGGCAGCGGTGTGCCAGTAAGGAGAAAGGTTCGCTCGGCGCGGATCTGTTTCGCGGCGAGCGCCCATTTCGTACTCCTGCCCTTGAGGTAATGTGCCTCGTCAAAGATGGCAGTTCCCCACTGTTGTGAGAGCTCGGGTTGGAGCTGCGAGGTGATCTGTCGCCCGTTGCGGACCATCAGGCGCGAGTAGGGAACCTGTACCGCGTCAAGGGTTGGGCGCCACTTGCTGATCTCATCGTCCCATACGCCGCCGTCGATTAGCATACTGGGAGCCACGATAAGAATCGGCTCCTCAGCGGCAAAAAGAGCCTGAGCGGACTTACCCAGACCAACTAACCAGGCTCATCAAAAATCGCTGCACGTTGATGAGCCTGGAGGAACTTCACCCCCTCAGCTTGGTGCTTCATAAGTTCCGCCATTAGGCTCCTGACAGGTCGCCATTGCCCGCACCAGCGCCTCGCGCTTCCTCGGCCTCCCGTTCATAGACGCAGTCGGGGCATTCACCTTCTAAGAGTTCATCCGACTCCCCCCTACAGATATCGCACTCTTCCAGCGGCTCGCGCTCTCGATCGCTCATGGCTTGGCTCCTGCTTGGTGTCCGCACCCTTGGGATCACGTCGAGCTCAAGCACCCAATAACCATCGTCACGGTGCACCCACGTCCCGACAGTGATCCCTACACCGTCGAGGGTCTCCACCTCAATGAAGCGGCCAGCTTCCGGACCGGGAGGGCCATCGAACACAACGTGGACTGTCTGAATCTCACTCACGAGAACGCCTTTCTGCTTAGTGTTATGCGGTACACCCCGCCTGGAAGCGGCTGTGATTGAATGTCGTACATCTCGCCGCAGGCCATCATCCAGCCGCCGGTCTGGAGCATCATCTCCCGAACGACCGCGCTTGACGACGCGATGCAGTTGCCGCTCGGTTGGCCCGCGAGGAAGTCGAGCAGGCGGTCGGGCTCCTGCTTCGGGGCTTCGCCGGCGTCGGTGAGCCAGACGTTGCGAATCACGGATGCCACTGACTCGGCTTCGGCCTCGCTCGCCGGTGCCTCACGGGCAGCGAGCGCGGGATGGTCTGGCAGGTCGTACTCGTGCGTCTTCGCCTTTTCCGCCGTGCAGTAACCCACCACGAAAAGGGTCTCGAACTCACCGAGCTTGAGGTCCTCGATCGGCGCGCCAGCAAGCACCTGATCGCCGATGTCAGCGAGGCGCTTCAAGTCGTCGGTGAGCGGCTCCTCCGGTCGCTCGGTGTCCTCACGAGCGAGGGAGTATTGCGGTCGGCCCTTGAGCGCGTCGTCCGCTATCTGCAACACTCGCGCCAGCGCCTCAGCCTCACCCCAATCCGACCAATCCATGTTGATCTCCAAGAGCGCGTTGTGCAGGTCGACCTCCACGCTGCTGCCCGGTCGCTCGGTGTCCTCACGGGCAGCGGCAAGAGCCTCTCGAAGTTCGTCCCGTTCGACTACGGTTCGCCACAGCACGTCTTGAGGACTTGGTTCAGCCGGGTGCAGATGCACGGCAGGGCACTCGGGCGAATGGGCGATGCTGTTGTCCGTGTCCCGGTAGCAGGTCGGAGCGCAGCTCTCGCTAACGGGCCCTCGTCGCGGCTCCTCACGGGCAGCGAGAGCAGCACGAGCCTCGGCGAGTTGTGTACGCAGCCCTTTGGCGAGCCCGTGGGAGGGGTCAAGTGGCTTTACAAAGACATTTACAAAGGCATCTTCCTCGGCTGCGGCGCTCTTAGAGAGCACTTGACGCACATACGATCGAACGCCGTCAGACGTAGGATATTCGCCATAGGTGTCCTTCCAATTCCCAGGGCTAACATCAATCGTGACGGACATGCGGTGCTTCTTGCGCTCTGGTCCGATCATCGTATCTCCTCAAGTAAGCGGCGCACCTCTTTACCGAACACACGCGAGCCTTGAGAGTAGGCGGCGTGTAAGTGTGCTAGATCCGCGTTTAGGTATTTGGAAAGCAGCGTGAGGGTTTCTACGCCGGGGAGCCTGTGTCCGTTGCGGATGCGGCTCGCCATGCTCGAACTCACCCCGATCGCGTCGCCGAACTCTGTGTTAGTGTGGGGCATAGGCTCAACGATAGCAGCCTCATGCCTGCTTGTCAAGAGAACAAAAAAGCGGGTCTGCCCAGGAGAGGTAGGGCAGACCCGCGTAGGGCGAGGAGTAGGTAGTGCAAACAGCTACGGTAACGGAGAGATTCCGCAAGCGCGCTCCCACGCGCGATGTTTGCCGAGATCAATCTGAGTCAACCGCCACAGCCTATCGACAAGCACAGCCACAACTGCCCACCGACGATCGGTGACGGGCTGAGCCCACTTTGAGAACCTAAACGCTTTCATGTTATCTCCTTGTTTAGTTGTTACTTCAACCAGAGCAAGCGCTCGCTCGTGACCTCACCCTTCTCAGGAGAAACGAAGTTCAACCGTTGCCCTGGATACCCGTTAGCGCCCACAAACTCCTGCGCGTAAATGTTATCACTCTCGATCGAGGGGTTCAGAAACACGCGATGGTTGCCTACCGGGAGCGGGATCACAAGCGGCTGATGAAAGTGGCCCATATACACATCGTTGAAAGGTTCGATCACGCCCGAAGCCCACGCCGTGCACTTCTTAGCGATACCGAAAGCAGGCGTCTGTCCACCAAAGCCCTTGATCTCGTCGCCGTGAACTAGCAGCCCTTTGTAGTTACCGATCTCAAAGATCGAGTGCCACCCGTTCGTAGAACCGTGCCAGACAACGCGCCCGCTCTTTATCAACTCTTGCAACTGCAAGTTGACAGCGTAGTAAACGAAATTGTCTGAATTGTCTCCTCTAGGCAGCTCACCTTGCCGGCCGATTCGCCCGTGGTTTCCGTCCTCGTGTACGATGTGAACTGTCTTGAAGATGCGCGACGCGTGTCGTGTCAGCTCGACCAACATTCTGCTTGCGCGGGCGTGCTGCTCAAAGAGCGTCGAGTCGATCTCGTACGCTTGGCCGGGGAAGACGGTCACGCCCTCTACATGGTCGCCACCGAACAACAACCAGCACTCATCTACTGGGTGCGCCGCGCGCTCGATGTTCGCGATGATCTCCAGCTTTTTTCCAAGCTGCTTGATACGCGACTCGGCTACGTTCGAGTCGAACGAAACAGTCTTCTTTCCTGTTTGCCAATCGGAGAGGTGCAACACAGCCACCTCAGGGTCGCCTATGCCTGGCTTGTACGCAAGAGGTGTTGGAACCGTCTTCGGCAAGCCTAGAGCGGTGAACGCCTCTCTTGCGCCCTCGCGTGCGGCTGTAGTGAGGGTGATGTTCTTTGTGGTCGCCTTGCGGAGCTTAGTCTGCAAGCTCCCGATGACTTTATGTAGCTCCTCGACCTCAGTAAGCGCATGAAACTCTGATACGTCAACGTCGTTTTCTTTACTCATCATAACACGTACACCTTTTCGCTCTGTGGGACGTTACATTACTTGTGTTGAGCAGCAAATCTTTCACGCGTTTCTCCACCCACGTAATGATTGCCCCGTTAGTAATTATGCCGGTGTCTGTATCCAAAGCCGCGACAAGTTGCGTTTTCGTGTCTCCTCTAAGTTTCCCTAATGCGACCCCTACCTTACATGGCGGCTTCTTTGGTCTCGAATACTTGAAAAACTCCGTCAAATCAGGCTGCGATGGAACTGGCATGTTCGGCCTCCTTATTGAGAGTAAACCGAGAGCGCGCCCATTCTCCTCCGGGCGCGCTCTCGCCTGTATTCTGTATTGGCTACGCCTGCGAGTTCGTCTTGTGCCGCAACTCGTTCGCGATCAGAAAGGTCCCTGAGACGAAGCCGGTAAGGGCCGTCACCACTACGGCTGCGGTCGTGTTATTGATCACGCCGAAGGCTACTGCGGAGACGCTGAGGTTCCCGATGAGGGTCGTAATCACAGCGACGAGCGGGCTCGTCTGCGCTGGCGGTGCGGGGACTGGTGTAGGTGTTGCCATGTGCTCCTTCTTTCTCTGGGGGGGTGACTAGTCCTCTAAAGCATACCCTATACGCTTGGGCAAAGCGTCGCGCTTCGTTAGACGCGCGCTAGATCCGCTTTCAACGTAGCGAGATCGAGTCTTTCGGCCTCTACGTACTCAGCCGCGCGGCGCAAGATCGCAGGGTCGTCCTGAAGGCTGCCGATTCCGGTGTTGCACCGCTCACATAGGATACCAAGTCTACACCAAAGCAAGGTCAGCTTGAAGTGCAGCCAAGTCTAACCCTAAGGCGTCCCCCTTCTTCTCGACCATTTGGTGGCTGAGAATCACGAAGGCCTCATCCAAGTAGTGTGCAAGGAAGCTAGCCTCCAGAACCGCAATCCCGCCCCACGTAGCGCAGTGCAGACCGCCGTTGGGGCCGTATCCGAGCGCCACAACGCAATGGCCGCCCGCGACTGGTGCGCCCTCATACGTCCACGGCTCACCGCGAGCGAACTGTTCCTGCGCGCTCGCGGGGCATTCGATCCCGAGATAGCAGCCACCGTAGAACGCCACGGCTTGGTGCAGCTGGAGCAAGTCCTTAGGGTTCACCGGAGCATAGCCGGCGATCTTCTCACCGAATAGGCCCTCAGTGTACCAGCGCTTCAGTACGTCGGCCTCGGAGCAGCCTGTGTCTTCTCCGCCGGTTTCTACAAGGTAGGCGTCTTCGATCTCTTGTTCGGTCGGTAGCGAGTCGTGCTCGTTGGTCTCAGCATTCCATGCGCGGTTCAGGTGATCGGCGCCGGCGTACGTGCAGTCGCCTTTGGAGTCGTTTCGGTCGATCGGGTAGCTGGTCGTCGGGACTTCAACGGCACGTGGGGGCGTGGGAATTACGCCGTGTGCGTAGACCGCAAGATCCTTGAGTGCGGCGGGGCGTGTGGCTGGGAGACGGCCGTAACAGAACTGACTCATGCGTTGCTCTTTTCGATTGCGTGGAGTATGGTTTGGAGACCTCCGTCGGTTTCGGTGGAGAGCCTGTCGAGTGCTGTGTCGATACCGAGCGCTATGTGCTTGGTTTGAGCGTCGTTAGCCTTTTCGCTGACCTTCTGGCCCCCCAAGATAATGGCGAGGAGGACTAGCTGAAGAAACGTCTGGGCGAACCATTCGACCGCCCCCTTTGTTCCTTCAGCAAACTTTGCCTGTACGCTAAGCAGAGCGATAACCGTGAATACGATGGCGCAGGCGAGGGTGCCTACCTTTGAGGTGATTCCTGCCATGATTCGTTCTGAGCGGCTCTCTGTCACGCTAGCAGCCGTGGGGCTGTGTCGGTGGAAGTGACCGTGGTGAATAGGGGGTGTCATGGGTGAATGCCGGCTGAGATGAACGTGTAGACGACGGTTGCGACTGCGGCGAGGAAAGCTATCTGTCTGTTCTGCAATCCGATGATCCCAGTTTTCTCCTTTTGTGTTGCGAACGCCACTCTATCGAGTCCGTCAAGTCGTTTGTCGAGATCCTGAATTGCCGCAGCTGCGTCGTCCGTCATGTGCTTGTTACGTTCTCGGATCTCGGCGGTGAGAACAGTAACTTGGGTGCTCAAGTGCTCCTGCGCTGTAGCGAAGCGGTCTAGGGATCCGGTGACGATTTGGAGGCGCTCATCGTGCACGTTCAGGCGCTCCTCGACACGAGCTGACTCTCGCCCCCGCTGTTCGGCTAGGACGGTAGCCGCCTGCTCCTGCTCACGGGTTAGCCCAGCAGCCTTGTCTGTTACCCCGCGTGCGAGCGCGGCGGCCTTCTCGGCAGCTTCGCGCGCAAGGATCGTGGCGAGGTCGGTGCGGAGCTTCTCAATCTCTGCGGCGGTTTTGTTCGTCTTCTTAGCCATGTGCTCCGCTTCCTAGGTTAGTTTACTCAGCATAGAAACCATCGTTCCACAGGCCGGCGAGACGGTCGAAGTACGCGCTGTACTGCGGTCCGACGACCTCAGTCGACCAGCGAGCGATGGCGGCCTCACGGATCGCGTCACGGTCAAGGCTCTCCACATCGCTACAGGCTTGGGTGAACTCCGCGAGCGTATGGCATCGGAAGCCGCTGACACCATGCCCCACCGTCTCCGTGAACGCGCCCCAGTCTGTGGAGATGACGGGTGTCCCGCAGAGCTGAGCCTCGACATTGACGCCCTCGAAGGGGCCGACGTACAAGGTAGGCACGAAGATCGCTTTCGCACCCCCCATTAGCTCCGCCCGCTTCGCTGTGTCTGCTAGACCGACGTACTCGACGTGGTCCGCTTCTGGGCGGTCGCCGCCGATACCCGCGACGAGCAGTCGCGCGCCCGCGCGCTCCGTCGCATCGAACGCGATCTCGTATCCCTTTCGCGCCGTCATGCGCGACATGTACAGAAAATAATTCCCGTCGCCCTTGCCGGCCGGGAAGTCCTCGACCTCGAAGAAGTTAGGGATCACTTGGTGGTAGAAGTGCCCGTCGGCGGCGGCGGCGCCCTGCTGGTAGCCGTACACCGTGTGCCGCCACGCGTAGGACTCGAAGACCCGGTACGGCGCGCAGGCGCCCTCGTAGCCCACGCCCGTCTCCACGCTCATGTGTGAGGGGAACGCCCGCATGACCGGCGCGTGTGTGCTCGACGGCAAGCACAGGATGTCGTGTGGCTCGATACGCTTCGCTATCTGCTTGATCGCCGCGTCGTTGTACGCTCGCCAGATCGGCTCGTTCTCGTCATAAGGTAACGCGTAGATTTCACCGCGTTGAAACCAGTCAGCGTCCTTCAACAGCTCGCGTTGTTTCGCGGCGGAGAGTACCTTCACGTACTCCGAGCACTCGGCTTCGTTCTTGCCGCAGCCGTAGAGGATCGTCCGGTAGCCCTGCTGGGTGATCATCGTGGAGAACTTGCGGACGCGGCTTGTATATGCACAATGGTTGTACGCGCGGGTGGTTTGCGTGTGTGGTAAAGCTAGGAGGTGGCACGTGGGTTTGTCGCTCATGGAGTCCTTTCCTAGGTAAGGTTCCAACTCAGACCGTCAAAGTAAATGAAGCCTCCTTTCAGTATGGCGACGTTCGCCGATACAACACCGGTGCTCAGGATCGTCAGGCGCAGCGCAGTCTGCGCGCCCGTAGCAATCAGATCATACTCGCAGGCAGGATGGACGGTGGCTTTCGGACGAGTGAGGCCTGGGAGGGTGAACAATGCGACGTTGGCCGCTATTTCCACCGCCGCCGTCACTTCGTACGCTCCCTTTAGGAACGCTCGGGCCCCGTAGGTCTCCCTCTGCGCCTGCGGGTTTTCGTTGCCCGAGGCGGCGGTGAGTCCCGCGTTCACGGATTCGAGGTTTTCCCACCCGCCCGTGCCGAACACCACCCATTTCTGTGGGGAGGTGCCTACAATGTTCACAGATGCCGTCTGTACCCAAAACGATCCGATCAGTTTGCTCCCCCCGCCACCGGTTTCTATGGGTACGACGGCGTCTTGAAGTTCACTTGTCGTATTCGCGTCAGTGGTTCGTTTGAGTTCCCACTTTTCTCCGGCTTTTCCAGCTTTGACTACTTCGTAGGGGCCATCATCCTTGGCTTCCGGCTGGTTCTTGACGAGGATGCGCTTGCCTGCGCCTGGTTCCGCGTTATCTGCTTTTAGTTTTTCTTCTTTTTTGCTTAGTAGGGTTTCGCCGATTGCTTCTGGTTCTCCCGCAAGGGCTTCAGTCGTAGCAAGGAATACGGGCTTCTTCCAGGAGGTACCGGGACCTGTGGCACCCGTTGGGCCGGTTGCGCCAGTGGCCCCCGTCGGTCCGGTGCTGCCCGTGGTGCCTTTTGGTCCTTCCGGACCAGTCGCCCCGGTCGTACCTTTGGGGCCTTCGTGTCCGGTCGCGCCAGTTACCCCTTTTGGCCCTTCGCTCCCAGCAGCTCCAGTGCCGCCAGTACTGCCCGTCGTCCCTTTTGGGCCTTCCGGCCCGGAAGCACCCGTTGTGCCTTTCGCTCCTTCGGGTCCGGCTGCGCCTGTGATTCCTATCGCGCCCGGGGCACCCGTGCCGCCAGTACTGCCCGTAGACCCGGTAGCACCCGTCGGACCTGTCGGCCCGGTCGCGCCGAGTTTCGCTTTCGCTTCGGTGCTCAAATCACCCCATGTAACCCCTCCTGGTTCACCTGCCATCAGACCACCCTCAATACTTGCAGCCGATTATAAGGAGCTGAGCCCACATACAATTCGGCTCCCACTTCAGAGTAAAGAACCAGTTCGATTTTATCTCCTTTTGTTAGTTTTCCTGTAATACCTTGGGCCGTCAAGCCGAGAAACGGTTGCGATCCTAGAGTCAGTTCCTCGCCGTATAGCTCAAAGCTACCGTTGACTCCGACGGCAGTAATAAAGCGCCCGCTGGTCGCGCTTGTCTGTATCTGCCCAAAAACCTGGTAGTACCCATCTTCAGGGACCGTGTAGAGCCCTTCCGCGAGGTCCAGGTTGCTGCCAATGTCTGCAACTACGGTATCTACCTTGATGCGTTCGGTTTTCGCTCCTGCTATTGTCTGTCCGGCGTTGCGGTAGGCGATGGCTAGCGTGTTAGGGAATCCGCCGCCGCCGCCACCTCCGCCGGCCCCCGACACTACGACGACAACGTACTGGTTTTCTGAGGGTGCGGTTAGGAAGATCAGCGTCACATGGTTTTCGTCCGTGATCTCAACCGTAGGAATCACCTCAGCGTGAGGCGCTTCCTTTTCGTAAACGTTCGTTATGACATGCGTCGCGCCGAGTTTGTGTTCAATCAGGTATTCGGTTTTGGCACCGTCGCCGACTTCGGCTGTGAACGCGCTCCCTGAAGGGCCGGACGGTCCTGTTGCCCCGGAAGCTCCGGTTGATCCGGTTGCCCCTTCAGCTCCCGTCCCGCCGGTGCCTCCGGAGCCGCCTGTTCCGCCCGTAGGGCCTGTTCCGCCTGTAGGCCCTGTAGGCCCTGTAGCGCCCGCGCCTGTTGGTCCAGTAGCGCCCGGAGGTCCTGTGCCCCCAGTAGGCCCCGTTGCACCCGTAGGCCCACCGGATGGCCCTGTTGGACCCGTAGGCCCAGCGGGGCCGCCTGGACCGCCTGGACCGGCGGGTCCCGGTGCGCCCGTCTGAGCTTCCAAGCCTTGGCGGCCTGCGAACTGCTTTAGCTCGTTTTGGCTTTTACTCGCCAACGCTTCGAGCTGACGGACTGCGATCGGGGGCGTGATAGGGGGCATTAGGCAGTTCTCAGTCTAAGAGTAAGAACTCTACTGTAGCTATTTTGATCCCAGAGAGTTCCCAGAAAGAGCCAGCCATCTTTACTGCGCCTCCTTTGGGGACCATCAAACAGAATACGGCTTTAGTGATCCCGGTTTCTAGTTCTTTTTTGTGTAATTCTTCAGAGGACCAAATGGTGCTTTCTTTTTCGTCCTTGATAACTAGGAAGGGGGTAATAGTGGGCACAGTGCTACCTCAATCGAGAGTTACATACTGGACAGATTTGCTAGCCACACCCGCCGTACCCCACGCCACGTTCTTTGGTAAGATGAACGTAATCTCATACGTACCTTTTACCGGAAGAGTCGATAGTGTTTTTCCTCCAACCGTTACAGTAGCCATTTTACCTTCTTAGAAACTTAGTGTGACGACCACGAAAGTGTCGTGTGTTTTGCTAAGCACACCTTCTTCGCCTGTTTCATATTCGCCTAATTTGAGCCCGCCGCCGCCTTCTTCCGCCGTTTTCTGCGCGTATTCGGCTTTTTCGCGTGCGTCGTTAGCTTCCCGCACAGTACGCAAACCCTTGTCCGCTACTTCCCCGAGCTTACCCCCGGGCTTGTGGTGCTTATTGTAAGCGGTGATCGCCTGCGGGGTCATCTTCACTACCTGGGGAAGAGTGAGCCCAGCCGAGAGCCCCGCCGCTACTTCAGTGTTTTGAGATGCGCGGAGCGCTTCCATTTCCGCGGCTTCTTTGGCTTCTTTTTCTTCCTGTTCTTTTTTCGCGGCAGCTTCTGCTTCGGCTTCTTTCGCGCTCGTAACCGTTTCTTCTTTCGCGCGTTCGATCGCCGTATGCTTCTGAGTTTCTTGTTCGGCGGTTTCTGGTTCCTTCACTTCCGTTTCCGGGGGTTCCACCGGGGTTGAGAAAGCGGGTATGTTCAACGTGAGCGTCATCGTAGGCACACCCTCATCAGGAACCGTGCAGTCGATACGCACGATGCGGAACAGTTGCTTCAGCCCGTTCGGGAACCGGGGGTTATCCGGCGGCACGTCCCCCGCACCGGCGGACGAGACGAGGTAAACCTCCTGCCCCACGTCAAGCTGAAGGATCGACGGTTCTCCGAACAGCGGGAGCGTAACCGTGGGCGCCACCAGGGGGTACGCATTCGTCGTAAGCTCCCCCGACACGTACGCCTCTAGCGCCGAGCGTTCAACACCCTTCTGCAACGGCGCCAGGGCCGTACGAGACACCTGCGCCTCCAGCAACGGATACCCGGCTACCTGCGCCGGACCCCACACTTCCCCCTTCGAGCGCACCGTTGTTGCACCGGCCAGCACCACCACCCGGTCGGCCTGCTCAGTGCCGTCCTCGTCGTACTGCACGTCCAGGGCTTGTGAGAGATCAATCGTCAACGGTTCCGCTTCAGAACCGCGCCGCGGATACGATAGGGTGCAGGTCGCCGTCAGCTCACCTCCGACATACGCAACGTCCTGGGTGTAGTCGATACCGACCATGTACCCGAGTTCCTGCATCTGGCTCAGGATCGACGCGAGGGTCTGCTGCTGCGCTCCCGGCAGGCTGATCGTAAGCCAGAACCCCGCACCGGCTTCTGCGCCGGAAGTGACAATTTTGAGCGGGATCGAGAACCGCTTAGCGAGCGCCTGTGAAAGAACATAGTAAGCGATCCGGAGCGCCGGCGCACCGGTGGTCGCCCAAGCGTGCCCGTCGGGGTCCACGTAGGAGGTGTAGTCTCTGGCTTGCAGGCGCTGTGCGAAGTAACCGCAGAAGTCGGTTCCACCCAACGCAACCTTCCCTGAGGCCAACTGGTATTGCCGGGTTAGGCTTCGTCCCCCGTACATCAGCGCCCCGTCGATGTCTACCCACATCGAAGTCAGGTTGGGTGCGGTCGCGTTGATCCACGCAGTGCCCCGAACGCCTGGGTCCTCGACAGGCAGTGAGCCGGCCCACGAGCCGACTCCGTTTAGCACTTTGCTGAACGTCAGCCCGTTCAACGGAAGGTCAGCGATCGGCGAGAACGATAGTAGTCCCGCGAACCGGCACGTGATACGCGGGTCGCTAGAGCTCATTTGCACTCGCCCATTCAACTAGGAGTGTTCCGGCGGTTTCACCTGCGTCATAGGAGGAGAACGCGATCGGGTTAGCCCCAGGTATCAGGTCCCACCACGTAGAGGTTGGTGTGAACCAGCCGAGCACGTTTTTGTAAGCACCCGAGCGGGTCGTATTTTCGTAGTAGCGGGCGCTGTGTGGGGTGCCTGTATCTACGACGATTTGGTGCCCGGCCGCGACGGTCGGGAGTTCGCTTGCTTTTTCTTTCGTTTCCCGAGCTTCCCGAGCTTCTTTTTCTACTTTTTCTGCGGCGATCTTCGCGGTCGCTTCTTCTTCTTCGTCTACTTTACGCTCAGCCGCTTCGGAGGCTTCCGCTTCTTCACGTTCTTTTTCTTCTCCTTTTTCGCGGATTTCTTTCGTGCCGTGGTGTTCGTTTTCCCATTTAGCTTGCGCGATCTTTTCTTCGACTTCGCGCGCTTCCCTAGGCGAGATGTAGACTTCTTTCGCTTCTTCCTTCGCTTTTTTCGCGACGGCTTCTGCTAGTTCCGCTTCTTCTTGTGCTTTCGCAACGGTTTTTTCATGGGATTCTAAGCTGACTATTTCTGATGTTTCGTAGGCGATACGTATTACCACTTCAGCTTTTTCACGGGCAACCCGCGCTGATTCTTCTCCTGATTCACGAGCTGCTTTAGCACTCCGTTCCGTCTGTTCCCGCGTGTTGCGTTCTTCTTCTTCTGCCGGTATTGCTTTGGAGATCGTGAGGAACGGTTCGCCTGCGATGGCTTTATTCTTCGCTGTGGGACGCGCGAGCGGGCCTGTGAAAACGAGTATCGGCCGCATCTCCGTATTGCCGGCGTTAGTCAGCGTTTTCGAGGTCGCCGGGTGGTTTGGTTTGATTTCAGTTTCTTCCCCGGCCGTGTAGATCCGCGGATCCGACGCGCGTAGGTGAAGTTCTGGCTTGCCGATGTTGCCGGCCGCGTACTCCGTTTCTACCTTCATTGGCTTTTTGCGCGGGCGGCACATGACGCAAAGAAGCGGCAGGTTCGGCAACTGAAACCACAGAGGCAGCTCTTCGTCGGGCCGCACTATGGTTGCTGCCGCGAGCGCGAGCTGTGCGTGTTGAAGCGACGTACCGTCAGTTTTCATCCACAGGTCCAGAATGATGTCCCGGCCTCCGTACAGGTCGAGGCCCATCGCCTGCCCGTGGTCCCGCGGCCAGTTCACGTCACCCGACCGGATTTCTGCAAGGTCAAGTCCCTCGACGAGCAAAACTCCGTAGGGAGTATTTGCTCCCATCAATAATTCGTTATATTCCCACTGGAAATCTTCTAGTGTCGGGGGTTCGAGTGAAGGTGACGGAAACATCAGATGAGGAGCGGACGTAGGCGGCTGTAGAGTTCCTGTACAACCTGCGCGTTAGGCGTACTCATACCGTTCACCGTTAGGTTTTGGACGTTTAGACCGCCAGGGCCTCCGCTGCCGGGCGTGCCGCTAGAGGGAATGGCCGGGAGCGCTGTGAAGCCAGGCGGTGCGGTTAGTCCACCGCTAGCGAGTGGGATGATCGCCTCCGGACCTGCCTCCCCGACTTCCACCACTGTCGGTTTAGAGACGATTCCCCCGAGCGCGAATTTCACAGGCGCCATCCCTTTTTGTTCGCGCCGTTTGTTCAGAAGTTTCTGCTGGACCTGATTGGCTAGTTCCTGTCCTTTAGTATTCGCTTCCATGTTTTCATATTTGGCGGTACCTCCACTGATGAGTTCTTTCGCATTTTCTATGAAACTACCCTTGCCGAGCAGCCGGCTAGCCACTTCTGCAACCGCGACAATCCCGCCGATTGCGAGGGCGATTGCCCCAAACGTAGCAAGCAACGGAAGCGCCGCCGCCTCGGTTCCTACCTCCGCTGTTCCGATTAGCCCTATCGCAACCGCTGCGCCCCTAGCGAGCGACGCCAACCTCCCCAGCATCAGTAGTTTACTGATAGCGGTAAAAAGGCCGATGACCTTAGTGATCGGCCACGCTATGGCTACAAGCCCCAATGCGATCGCCAGTGCTTTAGCTGCCGTTGTGTGCTGCTTGAAAAAGCCAATTATCTTGAGCATCGCTTCAGCTAGTTTCATGATGGCAGGTTCTAATTTTTTACTTATCTCAGCCGCGACTTCATTGAGAGTCGCGCGTAGGACGCGCAGTTTCCCTGTGGTGGTTTCAGATGCTTTCTGGGCTTGCCCCATGCTGATTTTCGCTAGGTTCGCTAGCACTTCTCCCAAAGCACTAGAGTCCTTCTTTACCTTGAGCGACGCAACTGAGACCGCTTCATGAGCTTTCTTCAGCTTTTCTTGCGCGGCAGCCAACGCTGTAGATGGCGCGGCGGCTTCTTTCTGCGCGAGAGACAACCCATCCGTTGCCTTTTGTACATTTGCTAGATCGCCCGAAAGCGTGCGCTCGGCAACCGAAACACCTTTTTGCGCGGTAGCAACCTTGTTCGCGGCAGCCTCGTTTTCCTTACTTGAAGCGAGCCCCGCCTTCTGAGCTTTCACAAGTTTTTCGTGTGCCGTCTCAACCGTATGGATGGCTTTAGCGTTATTCTTATGTGCGGTCGCTTCGGCTTCGATGATGCCTTGGCTCGCCTTTGTGAGCGCCTGTTCCTTCTTCTGCGCTTCCATCCCTTTATCGGCCGCTTCGAGCTGAGCCTTCTTCCCGCCCAACAGCGCTAGCGCTTGTTCGTTCGCTACAGACTTGACAGCTTTTAGAACGCTTTCTTCGCTTTCAATTTTCTTGATGCCTGCTTCGTTGCCTTCCTTTGCGCGTTCCTGTTCCAAGTTGCTCAGGTTCGTCTTAGCGGCTGCGATCCCCTTCGCGCCGGATTCAGCCGTTTCCCTCGCTGCTTCTTCGGCTGACTTGAGTGCGGCGGCCGCTTCCTTGATTGCAGTCTTCTCTTTTTCGGCGGCTTCAGTTACGCCCTTTTGTGCTTCTGTGAGCGTGTGCTGGGCGGCGGCGAGGCTTTCCGAACCGCCCTTCAACGTTTCCTGTGAACGCGATAGCGTTTCCTCCGCCGATGCTACCTTCGCCTCTGCCTTTTCGTGTTCTTCCGCGCTCTTCTTGACGGCTACCGCCATACCTTCTTCAGCGGTCTTGAGGTTAGCCTTTGCTTTTGTGAGCGCTTCAGTGTCTTTCACTTGCGTTTTCAGCTTCATGGAGCCGGTATCCAGTTGGACACCCATCTGTTTGAGCGCCCTTTCTGAGCCGCCGTACAACTGAACCAACGCTTTTGTTGCTGTCATTAGGGGGACTTTGCGCATTGCAGACAAGTTCTCGGCAAGGCTTTGTAATTCAACCGCCTTTGCTGAGCTGTGAGACGCAACTGTTAGTGAGGTAAGAGATTCCGCTGTTTCATCTGTCATGAAACCAAGTTTTACGCCGGCTTTCTCTGTTTTCAAGTACGACGCTTCGACGCCCACCATACTCTTGCCGGTATCCTGAGCGGCCGTCATCAAGCGCGCGTTCGCTTCGGTGGTCGCGGCGCCGGCTTTGAGAGCGGCTGCAACTAGAACGCCTCCGATCGCGATGGCTGAAAGGGACGCGATCTTCGATAGCCCCTGAAGACTAGATCCGAAGCCTTTCGCACCTGACTCCCCCTCCTTCATTGCGTACCCCATTTTCTTCACTGAATTACCGAACGGGATACCGAAACTTGACATTGAGTTGCCCATCGACTCGAACATCATCGCCATGCGACCAGAGAAGCCCTTGCTCGCGCTCTCCGCGTCTTTCTCAGCTACCTTTACTCCGCTTGCACCGGCCGCCGCTCCGGCGCCCATTCCCTCGTAAGTAGTTGTGACTTTGCCGGCGCTGCTACTCATGGACGTGGCACTAACCCTTGAGGCGGCGGCTGTGTCTGCCATAGCGCCCTTGAGCCCAGCAAGCTGTGCGAGCGCAGGCGCGTCATTTACTGCAATTGAAATCACGACCGGAGGTAAAAACTCACCCGCCATATCACACCTCCTTTCAGGCTTTCAAGGCAGCAGAAATTGAAGTAACAAAAAACGGCCTGATCTTAGGTAACATGGACTCGTATGTCGGTCGCACATAAGGTTTCGGGGCTTGGTGATAAACGCGACCGAGCGAGTCAGCGCCCTCGAATCCCAACTCAAGCCGGCGGCTGTATATCATCGTCGGCCCGACAAATGCGGCGTAAGGCCCAGCACTCTCCGTACGCCACGATCGGCGGTTAGTACCGGACACGACCTTCGTGTTCGCCATACCGGCTGCCTGTATGGCGAGCGCAGCTGTCTTTACAGCGGCGGCGCTAGCTGCGCTGACACGCAACATCAGAGCATCTAGCGCCGCTTGGAAAGCTGCGTCGTCTACGTTACCGGGCACGAGCTTCTTCTCTCTTCCGCTGCTCGTTTTGTACGTCGAGCACGAGGCTATCTATGGCGAGCAACCAAGTCACTGTCGCGTCGGGCTCATTCAGGAAATCCTCGTGGGTCAGTCCGTGAAAGGCCCTTCGAAATCTGAACTCTTGGTACTTGTCGGAAGTGTCTCCGTCGATGCCGGCTCCTGGGCGCCCTTCGAGTGCTCCTCGGAGCCTGCGGAGCGCGGCGTAGGGGACGCTTGGAACTCCGGACTCGCCGGGTTAGATGGCTCGAAGTCCTCTGCGCCAGCAATCGCAGTGCCAAGCTCACGGGTTGCCTCCGCTAGCGCGTCGTAGACCTCTGGGTCGAGGTCGCCAACCGTTGCGAGGGTAGGGGTCGGGCCTGGCAGCGTCCACGAGTCCAGGGCTGCGACGATGGTCGCGTCCTGGAGCCGGAAGAGATTGTCGGCCTCGGCCTCTGTGAGGTCTAGCTCTGCGAGCGTGGCGGCCTCTAGCTCGGCTTGATCGGATGGTAGCTTTGCCAGTGCGGTAGCTGCGCCTACGCTGGCGGATTCTACTAGCCGGCGGTGCCGGACCTTGATCTCGTTCTGCTCGCGCAAATCTGCGGAGCCTCCGGGTACGGGAACTGTCTTCATTTTACGCCTCCTAGTACATTCGTTTAGAGAGCCTCCCTGCCATTGACAAGCAGGCAAGGAGGTGCGATACTGTTCCTATGAACAACAAGACCAAAGGAACGGGGAACATCATGCAGACCACCAAAGACATAGTTGACGGGATCTTGAAACTCGCCCTCATTGCCGTACTAGGGCTGTTCGTCTACTTCGTAATTGGCATCGCTATAGCTCTCGGGGGCAGCAGCCCCAGCAAGAGCACAAGCACACAGCCTGCGTCGGTAACACCGGCTGTCACCACCACTACCCCAGTCAGCGCTCCTGCTGCGCCGAGCGAAGCGAGCGCGCAAGCGTCCGTGAACCCCATCTGGACAGCGGAATCGACCGTGGCTTGCGACCACGAAGACGCCGCTACAGGCACGCTGTCACCCTCGTGCGTCTCGACCATGCAGGAAGTCTGCAACACGCCGGTCGATGAAGCGTCTCCCGCGATCGTGTCGGACGAGGAAACCCTGAAGACCAACGCGTGCAAGATGGAAGCCTTGGGCGCCGTACAGAACGGCCCTCAAGAAGAAGCAGAAAGCTGAGGTACCCTAGCCGCCCGCTACCGAGGAGGTAGCAGGGCAGCTAAGGTAGCTTCTAGTATTTGGTTAGCTACGAATGGAGAAAGATATGTCTGCAACATACATTAGGGAGCCACATCTAGTTGAGATACCAGCCCCTATAGCAGCCCGCTGCAAAGAGCTATGGGAACCGTATTTCAGTGGCTATCAATCCTTTGACGAGATGCTTATCGGGTGGCTTGATTACATGGCAGCCAGAGAAGAAGTCCGTGTTTCTCGGAAGTTCGCTGGCCCGAGGAGCAGATAAGATGCTTTGGGTTGCAATCCTAGCGATGTTTCTAGTGACGCTTGTTTGTGGTGCAATGTGGAAGCGCGAAAACAGGAGGCACATACTAGCCGTGAAGCGAGAGTGTTCCGCTCTAGAGTGGGTAGCCGCCCTAGCTGAAGATGAGGGCAATCGTCTCCGGGCAGAACAGCTAGGAAGGACTGACTACATTGTCACTGGGCATACGTGTTGGGGGGAGGAGACATGGGTAGATGGGGTTTTCTCTGATAAACAAGATGCCGCTCGCGCCGCAAACAGGATCTGCCAAACAAAATGGCCTGAGCAGTTCGCTACGATCCTACCGTGGACGGTAGACGGCGACATGGACTCGAAGGCGGCGACGACAGTAGAACCTAATCCCCTCCCGCCGCCGCCATCGCACTAGTATTTGGTAGCCTGCGAATTGGCAACAGTCATCGCGATAGGGGACACGCCGCCTGCGAGCGCGTCCGCCGTGGACGGTATGAGCTGAGCCTCCAGCGGAACCTCAACCCACTCTTTCGAGCGGTCCAAGCTGCCTTTTGTGAACTTCAGGCTTGAGGAGTGTAGGTTCAGCGCGAAGCCCGACTTCACATCACTGAGCGTGAGGTCGATCGACTCCAGTTCACCGTTTTCGTAGGCCGTCAACCAGGTAGCTTCCCGATCCTCTAGCACAGTGACTTTAGCGGTCGCCTCCAGCGGACCAGCGAAGTGCTGATACCAGTTCTGGTTCCCGGTGACGCCGGGAATGTTCTTGACATTCCGCTTCAGGTCGAACTCCCAGTTGACCATGTACCCAATCTGCGTGCCACCAATCGTCGCGACAGCAGTCCAGCCCGGAGGTGCCTCCGCAGACGAGTACGATGCAGAGGGAGGCGCGGGGGTGATTGCCTTGTCAGCGAACCAGTCCACCGCAACCGTCGGTAACGCCTCGGCTGAGCCCTTGATGTTGAGAGAGTTGAGCTGCGCCCTAGCGAGCTGGCGCCAGTTTTCCTCGCCGGCAAAGTCCGTGATGGTGCAGGACGGGGGCTGGTTTCCTTCGGCCGGCGCGTTGTTCAGCAAGCTGAATGCGTGGCCTGTCAACCCGACAACAGGAGCTTTCGCTTTGTGGGCGAAGGCGAGCGGGTAGGTGACTTTGGTTTTCCATTCACCCGCTTTGGATTCAGTAGGACTACCGACCACAAGAACAGTCTCCTGCTCACCGGCGATCGTCCCAAGAACAAGATACTGTCCGGCTTCCACTTTGTACGGAACGACGATTTCCGTGGCGCCCGCGACCGCTTCTTTCACGAGTTCCGTAGGGCCGGAGACCGTCGCGCCGATCAGATGTTTCTTGGTCAGCGTGGGGACGACGTATTCGTATTCCCCGGCTTTGATTTTCGTTTCTTTGCCGAGGGTTGTGGCCTCTTCTTCTGCTCCGCCTTCGTCGAGTACGACGACGAGCCCTTCCGCGAGTTTTTCAACTACGATGATTTTTTTGTCGGATGATTTCGCTTCGGCGACTAGCGTCGTTAGCGGCGTACGCGCTTGCACATTGTCTTTTGATCCGAGCAGCGCGCGGAGGAAGACGGGGAATGAGTCCAGGAAGGGGTAGGCGTCCCAAGCATGGCTGTCGAAGCGCAGGCCGGGAATCTCATCGTAGAGCGTCACCATCGAGCCGCGCAACCCAGCATCGGGGAGCAGCTGAACGTCGGGTACGTACTTCGGCCCCATAATTGGAAGCCAGTAGGCTGGCGCTTCTGGGGTGCCACGTACTGCCTCTATGGCGATCCCGATTTGAGTCTCTACGACCGGCAAAGCCGAGAAATAAGTCATTTTCCTTGCGCTCCTTTTAGCTTTGGTTGTCCGTCGGGAGATCCGCCGGGGGTACTAAGTTTCTAGACGGGACCTGAAACCCACTCGTATGCGTCGAAAGAAACTTCGCCTGTAATGAACACGGTTAGGCCGTCCGCGTCCGTAAACGGCGCCGACTGCTTATGTTCAATGCCGTGTTCGTACTCGCCTGCGCTCCAGATTACTCCGGGTGCGCCAAGTGTTCCGCTAGCACGCACGAGCTCGACCATATTGTCAATGATCGAGTCGTAGTCTTCCTGCGCCGGTACTGCGGCGCCGCCTGTGCTGGCGAAGAATACCTCCAGCGCGATCTTGTGAATCCAAGTGTCGTTTACGGCGCCTCGGCCGGTGTCAGCGCGACGCTTGCGGTCGTCGGTCGGAATGTTCACGACGAGGATCGTGCTCGATCCGTTTGTTGACGGAACCGCTTCGTTGAGTCGGTTGGTTTCGTATGCTGTCTCCTCCACGATCTCCGGGCGTGCGGCGTACACCTTACCGACGAATTGAATGTCCGCGTTTGCGAAGTAGTCTGCGACTGCGGTTCTGACAGCAGCTCTACCCATCAGACTCGCGGCGCTTTCTTTTTCGTCCGGCTCTTGTGTGCCTTCAGCTTTTTAGTATGGTGCACTTTTACTTTGTGCGCTTTGACAGCATGCGGGTTTTTCCGTCTGTGGATTGTCATGGTCAAGTGCTCCGCAGATACGGAACCACGAACGGCGCGAGCAACTCAAACGCAAGCTCAATGTCTTTCTCGCCGCCGCCCTGCATCGCTGCCTGTTTCCCTGGAGCTGTAGCGCCCGCTGCGGTCTGCGGCAGCACGAGCGCGCGGGAGCCGCGCATCTTGATTAGTGCCGACACGAGCGATATACACGCCTGCTCCACCACCCACGGTACGGCTGAGACACGGGTCGTGTTCGGAGCTTTTGGTGGTTCGTGTTCATACAGCGTTTCGTTCTGAAGATTGAGGGTTAGACCTTCCACGGACGAGACGACGACGACCTCTGTCGCGGCGCCGTCGTGGATCGTGAGTTGCGTCCCAGGATAAACGCCATACACAACGGAGCCGCCCGGCACGGACGGGGCTACAACAAGGGCGGACGCTTCTTCTTCAACCTTTGTCGTTAGGTAAGTATGTGGGTAGCCGTTGACGTACGTCCAAACCACGTACACCTTGCCGCCGACGGTGCGGACGCTGGGAAAGAAGGTGGTGATGCCCCGTACGGGGCTCGCCTGTGCGAGCTGAATGATCTGGCCGGCGATCGTCAGTTCTTCGGCGGCTTCCTGTCCAATGTTGCTCATGCTGTTCGGTCCGGAGCCGATCGCCAGCGCGTCTACCTCTAGGATCGGCTTGTAGTTGCAGATTAGCTTGATCGAACCATCGCCCTTGACGCGGATCCACCCGGACTCTGTAGCCGGGCTAGCTGCTAGCGTGCCGTCCGCGCGGTGGAAGCAGATCGTGTCCACCCAGTCACTCGCGCGTGCGATGACAGCGGCTAGGGCCGCTTCGTTTTCGGCCGCGTTCCCTCCGGGTACAAGCCCGCTGACCGCGACTGCGGTCGGCGTTTGCTTGTACTCGGAAGGTGAAATGTACGGCGCTCTGCGAAAGAGAGTTGCAGTGTCTGGGCTGACCGCCGGTTGCACGAACGGTTCAGGAACGAAAGCGGGGCTCATGTGAGCCTAGCTGGCTTTCCAGATTTTCGCAAAGACGATAATGAAGAACACGTAGAACAGAATCCACGCGCTCACGACAACCGTTATTGCCCATCCATACCAGGGCATGTTACGCGGCCTTCTTCACGCGACGTGCCGGAGCTGCCGGCGCCTCAGTAACGAACGGATTTGGGCCGTTATACCAGCCGGGCGTATGCGTCAAGAACGCCGCACACTCCTCTGACACGTCGAACGTACCGTCCGAGTCAACCTTGTAGGTCTCGCCGTCGTGCGTGATCGTGCTGGCCGAACCCTGCTTGATCAGGGAGTCGTGCTTGAGGACGAGCCCTTTCTCTGGGTCGGTTACGTACCGCTTCGTCTGTGAAACCTCTACGTTGTGGATTTGAGCCATGATGTACTACCTCCTTTTGGAAAATGGTTCCTCTCGCTCCCGCGCGCGGTCAGGGAGGTAACTCGCGCATAGCGCGACTGTCGCGCAGCGGGAGCGAGAAGAGGGTTCGCCTAATACTGCTTAGGCAATATTCGAGACAACGGCCTGCGTGACGGGAGCCCTATTCACAAGGGTCTCCATGCTGCGAATCTCGAAGTCGTATCGAGGTCCGCCGCCTTCCACAGCAGGTTCGTAGTTCGCCGCGTAGTCGAAGCGCATCGTGTCGTACTGGCAACGAACCTCGTACACCGAACCGATGTTGCTTCCGGGGAAGGGAACGCGATCGGTGCGGGCGATGATCGTACCCGGTGCGACGTGCGGATGCACCTCAATGCTCACTGGGACACCACCGGCAGCCTTATTGATGTAGCGGCCGATGTACCCGCCGCCGGCCAGGTTGCTTCTAGCATCCTGATCGGTAGGCGGCAGGAACGTGACGGCAGTGTTGTTTTCTAGGCACGCCTTGCTGATCTCGTCGGCCTGAGCCGAGTTGACCATGTAAGCCGTCGGAGAGAGCTGGACCGACGCCCAGATAGCGTCGTTGACTTCGTCTAGCACCGGGATGCTTGAGCCCGTCGCGGTGATAGCTGCACCACCGTTGTCGATGAACGTCGCGCCTGTTGCTGTACCTGTGCCCGGAGTAAGCGCACCCGTTTCGCCGTAGTCGCCCAGTGTTGAGGCGATCACACCGTTATACCACTTCGAGCTAAACGACGTGTCTTTTTCGACGCGTTCGCCTAGCAGTTTCGCGGTTTTCGGAGGTTCCGCAGCACTCAGCAACGGCAGCGTCGGTAGAGCCGCAGCCGCAGCCGGCTTCGTGGTAAATGTCACTTTACCCGTTGTCGTGGTCGTGTAGTAGTACAGTTCTTCGCCGTCAACACCGAAGTACCAGTCGTACGCAACCGCACCCTTGACCGCCGGGATCGTGGCGGAAATGCTGCATGTTTCTTCGGTGATGGTTTCGACTATGGTCTTTTTGGAGAGTTCCGTGTTGCCTCCAATGAAGTAGTTAGCTCCTGAACGGGCAGCATAACCAACTTCCCATTTGACGGACTTGTGCAACGTACCGCCGGTGATTTTGGCAACGCACGTCGGGGCGGCGAGAGCCGACCCTTTACCCAGCGACCAGTTCTGACTGTTGATGATATGCAGATCCTGGTCAATGAACAGCTGGTTGAGCGTCTGAAGCTCAGCCACCGCCAGCGCGTCCGCGTAGTTGCGAGCAACGGCGACAGCGTCAAGGGTGACACGGCCGGCCTTTGCAAGCGGCTTATACGGTGCGAAGCAGTCCTGCTCATCAAACTTCGTCAGCGAACCGGCGAAGTCCAGCCCAACCGCTGCGTCTGACTGCTTGCTGTTGATGTTCAACAGCGAACGCCATACGGCGGTCTGGCTACCCTCGCCCGCAGTCGTGCGGGGAAAGGCACTTGTGTTGTTTCGTGCGGGAACGTTGACTGGAACCAGAGCGACGAGACCCGAAAGGTCTACGCCCTGAACACCTGTACCGACCAGAACGCCACTTGTTTCGGCCTTCTGGACCATTGCCAGCGTCTCCGCAGTTACTTGATCTAGCTCCATGCTAGGTCTCCTGTCGGATTAGAGGTTGATGCGATACTTACAGCTGACCGGCTTCGTGCGCTTTCACAAGACGCGCGTGGGTCAGCTTGATTCCCAGCTCAGACTTCTGAACGGGGTCCGTCGCCTCATCGAGAGCCTTGGCCAGCTTCCCGATCTCATCTCCCTCGCTCTTGGTCACGCCACTCATCCGACCCTCTACCGCGGGCGCAATGCCTCGGCCTTGGCCGTCAAGTGAAGGACCCCCTGGGCGGGGACGCTTGGCGATCTTCGAGACAAGCTCCTGAAGCGCGTTCTGACCCTTGGTCAGTGCCTCTAGCTGCGTCTCGACCTGCTTGGTGAACTCGTCAGGCGTGTCCTCTGACTTCGTGACCTCGCCCTCCTTCACCGCGTTTACATCGTTGGCGTCGGTCTCCTTGGAGGGTTTGATAGCCGCCTCAGTGATCTCGCCTGCGTTGTTAGACTGCGTTCCGCCGGTGCTCTCGCCGCCGGACACGTTGCCCTTCTCGGCCAGATCGGCTGCCACAAGCCGCTTCGCCTGCTCTAGCTTCTCGGCCTTCTCGGCCACTTCGGCCTTCTCTGCGTCGCGCTCCGCTCGGAACGCGGTCTTGACGCCGGCAACGATGCTCTCGGCCAGCTCAGACTTCGTGATGTCAGTCATGGAGATAATCTCCTTTTCTGCTTCTGCGGTTTTGCTATCCGGGCTGGCCGGGGTCGCCTTGCTCTTGGCAGTTTCTATTACGCTGCTCAAGTGTTTATGTGCGGCTTCCAACGCCGCCACGTTCTTTGCGGAGAGCACCTTGCCTGCCTTGGTGGCCTCGCCAGTCTCGCCCTCAGCGTCCGCGATCGCGGCGATGCCGTCCTTGATGGCAGCGCGCTGCGTGTCGAGGACTTCGATCGCCTCGACCAGCGACGCTACAGCGTCGGCCTTAGTCAGCTTCGACTCGTCGGGGATCTCGTAGGAGGACGCGCCGCCTTCTTGCTGAGCGGCGGGTACGGCTGGCTTTGCGCCTGTTGCTACAGGACCCGCGAGGGAGGACTGACCGGACACGAGATGGCCGGTCTCCTGTGGGGTCGCGGTGCCGCTGAGGGCGTCCTGTACGGTGCCCTTTTCGGCTTCTTCTTCTTCTTCCTTTTCTTCCTTGGCTTCTTCTTCTTCGGAGCTTTCGCCCTTTTCAGCTTTCTTTGGTTCCTTGCCTTCCTTCATCCTCTGAGCGTTCTCCTTGAACTTTTCGTCGGTTGTCTTCTCGCCGTCGTCTTCTTCAGCAGGCGCCGCTGCCTTGAGTAGCAAAAAGGGTGTGGAATTGGCGGGTGCGGTTACGCCGGAAACCTTGCTTGCGGTCAACTCCACAATCTCTGTGATATCTACACCGTCAGTCTTCATGTTCTAGCTCCTTAGTTCCAGCAGCCGTTCAGGGCTCGCGGTAGTTCGGCGTGCCCCGCCTTCAGGGCTCCAACCATTTATGAGGCCAGCCTTCACCATCTGCCAGCCCTCTTGATCCCACACCGTGCCGAGCATCCAGTCGCCTTCCTTGACGGCGTACTCCTTGCTGTCCACAGGGGAGGTGAACACCCAATCTGGTCCCCTGTATATGTAGGACTCAACAATGTCGGCGTGGCCGTCTGTGCCGTCCTGATGAAACATGTTCACGCCGCCGTTCTTCAGGAACGCCCAGGCGGTCTTCTCTAGCGCCTCAGCGGATACGAAGTCGCGATGCCCGTCGGCTGCGACTGCCTTGTCTGCGCGCATGGCTGGGTAGGCGATGCCGAGGGTGTAGCGTCGCTCGTCTTGTGCCTCGATGACGTTCACGGCCGCTAGGTCTGTGTCAGCGGGGAGAATCGACTCCTTCACAACACAGGAAGGAGCAGGCTCGGCGTGGTAGTTGTGTATGTGTATGTCGCCCATGTTGTCTCCTTACGCCTCTATTTGCTCGGGTTGTCTTTCCAGGCCAGCGTGCCGCGTGCACCAGACACGCGGACTTCCTCGCACACTTTCAGGTAAGCGCCACGAGCAGCCTCTAGGATAGTTGTGAAGTCGTTAGGAATTGGCATGTCAATTAGCTCGTCAGGGAGAGGATCTTCGCGTTCTTTTCGCGGAGTTCTTCGTTCGATTTATCTGCGGCTCTTTCTAACGTCGCAAGTTCTGCCTTCAGCGTAGTGATCGTCTTCGCTTCGACTTCAACTTTCGCGGCAGCTTCAGCGGCGAGGACCGCGAGCTCGCGTGCTTCTGTCTCTACTTTGACCTCAGCTTCAGAAGTCACTTTGGACGCGGCTAGGATCGACGTTTTGGCGGTTGCGATGAGGCCTTCCGCAGTGGTTTTCGCGCCGGCTTCTGCTTCGGTCTGTACGGACATGTTGACTCCTTCTAGGGATTGGTTAGTACCGTGCCGCGTTTCTAAAGTAAGGGACTGCGAGTGAAGGATTCGAACCATTCGTTCCGGCCTCTGTCGTGCCGGGTGTTAGCCGCGTGCGCCCGTGTCCAGCGCCTCCGCCACTAACTCGCAGTGTGTTCTCATCGCCCGCGTTCGGGTCGGGTCGGTCGCGGGCTATATGGGCCGGCGACTAAGTAGCGGAGCCCTGATTCGAACAAGGTTCTCGGGCGTATGAAACCCGCGTAGATACCACTTCTACTACTCCGCTAAGAGGGTTTACAGCCGGTCGAGCAGCTTGAGGATCACGACGGCGCACACGAGGATGACTACTACGGTTACGAGGATGCCCATTGGGTTGCTTCCTTTCGGTTCTTATGCTTCATAGATTGTGCGGTATAGACCATAGTGCGCTATATGTGAGGCACTAAGCTCCGCCCTTGACAAGCGGGCATGAGACCTGCTACTCTCCGTCGAGTCGTAAGCGATCGTCTCAACATGCGAGACAAGGAACAGCTAACACGACACAACACAAGGAGGCAGTAATGAACGTACAAGTCACCCTCACGGGCACAAGCCCGCTGTTGATGCACAATCCCCGGATGGTTGATCCAGAGTTTCCGATCAACCGAGAGCTAAAGGCGCTCACCGGGAAGCGAAAGAAGACCGACCAGGATCTCCAGCAGATCGAGATGCTGGAGTGGCACGGTGGTCTCTACACAGACGATGATGGTGTCGTGGTGCAGCCGACCGCCAAGGTTCGCAAGTGTCTGATCGAGACAGCGCGGATCACCAAGCAGGGCAAGCAGGTCGAGCGAGGGCTCGCTTTCAACGCCCTCAATGTGCCGCTGAAGCATAACGGCCCAAAGTCGATCGACAAGCTCGCTCTCGACAGCCGATTCGTTTCGCGACTGTCGGTAGGAATCATGGGTAAGCGCGTAATGCGCGTTCGCCCACAGTTCGCGGCCTGGTCTATGCAACTCGATGGGTTGCTGATCGAGGACGCCGGCTTGAACTTCGATGAGCTGGAGCGCATCGTTGCCCTTGCCGGTCAAGCGATTGGTATAGGCGATAACCGCGTCAACGGCTACGGGCGCTTCACGGGCGAGGTGGTGCCAGTATGAGCCTTCGCTCCGCAATGGCAGCATTCGCTGCCGAAAATCCGAAGCTCAGCAATTACTCGTTAGCGAGGAAGTTCTTACTGGCCGTAACACAAAAGACGTTGATAGCAATGCTCGCTAACGAGTTCCAGCATATTCGGCGCGGAGCCGTTCGCAGCGTGGAGGCGTCAGTTGCAGCAAGTGCGACAGCACCGCTGAAAACCCTAAAACAACAAAAGGAGGCTCTAGAGCAAATACGACCGCTACTCGACAAGCGTTACCCAACCCTCTCAGGGGAGGAACGGGAGTTGAGGTACATGAACCGAGCGGCGCTCCATGCGCGAATCGATATGCTCAAAGGGCAAGAGGAAGGCGTGAAGCGCGGGCGTGAAGCGGCGGAACGTGTGCTTGCGCTTTGTGAAGCTGCGAACGTCGAGTGCTTGGCGGAAATGGAGGTGGCGGCGTAATGTGCGCCCTCTGTCTGAGTCAAATCGGGCAGAGGGATTCATCGTGGCAAGGTAAGGCGCGGCTCGGCGGGGTGTGGCCAGGCTCGGCAGGGCGCGGCAAGGCAGGCGAGGCGTGGTAGGGCAAAGCACGGCGAGGCTAGGCGAGGCTTGGCAGGCATGGTGTGGTAGGGCTAGGCGGGGCATTGGCAGGGCTAAGCAAGGCAGGCAAGGCTCGGTTGGGCTCAGCTAGGCGGGGCTGGGCTTGGCGAGGCAAGGTACGGCAGGCGGGGCATAGCACGGCAAGGCGAAGCGCGGCTGGGTAGGGCATGGCAGGCATGGCTCGGCTAGGTTGGGCGAGGCGAGGCAAGGCGGGGCTAGGCGGGGCGAGGCGAGGTTTATCTAGGATTTACGGCGCGATGAGGCTCTAGTCCTGTACCGCTTTCGCCTTGCGCATCGCCTTTAGCTTTGCTAATGCTTCTCTATTCACTTGATCCTGCTTTATTGCCTGTACCAGTACAGGGTCCAGTCCCACAGTAGCCTCGCGCCAATCTTCGATCTCGGCTTGCTTCTCTAGCTCACGCTTAGCTTCCCCGCGCAACTTATGCTCGACGGTCGGCTCCTGCCTCGTCGAGTCGGACTTAGAGAGCGGCCCTAATATCGGCTCAGGCATGGCTAGCTCCCTGCGCAGCTTCCTCTTGCAAAGCACGAACAAACGCTGCCCCCCGACTTCCTACTAGGCAACCTTCATCTCCGCCTAGAGGGTTAGCGTCTACCATTGAGCGCTTGGGCAGAGCGAGCCGAACGCTTACTTCGCGCTTACCGCTTTCCCAAAGAGAATACTTGAACCTAAACGGGCCTATGGTGCGGTCTTTGCTTGTTCCGTAATTGAACATAACTACCTCCTGGTTGTCATTCTTCCGGAGCTGCTTCCTCAGCCGGCCCGTCAAGGCTAACGACGGGTGACAAGGCGCACCTGCAACTCGGGTGGGCAGGCGGTTCTTCTCCGCCATCTAGAGGGTAAGGCGAAGCGTCTGCATTTTCTTCACAGATCGGGCACGCATCTGCCTCCGCGAGCCATTCTACTTCCGTAACCCCTGCGTCCTTGTACGTTTCGACGCTCGCAGTCGTCATCGCCCTATTCATCTCGGTATTCGCGATGACTTCCGCGCGGCTACCCGTCACGTCTTCGAGTGCTTTCGCGGTCGCTTCGTATGAGTCGCCTTTGCTCAGCCCTTCGCTGATCGCGTTCCCGATCCTTTCAATGCTCGTATCCGTCATGCCCTGGATCGTGATGCCACCGTTCGATAGCAAGTCCGCCATGCCACCGTTCGCGGTCAACGCAGCAGCCTCACCGTAGCCAGGCGTCCACGCATCCCAGTACGCGGCGTCCGGCTGAGCGGCAATGTCCGTTAGCGAGGCTAGGATCGAGCTGTGCGCGGCAGCTGCTGCATCGTGGGCGCCTTGCAGGAAGCCGTCACCGTACAGTTCGCGCAGAGTCGCTTCCAACGCCTTCGGGCTCGCACTCGCTGCTTCGAGCGATTTGATCGCGGCCGCAGCTACCGGATCCGGTTCCGCCGCCTTCGCCACGTTCGTACTCGATTTGGCGGCGGCATTGTACGCTGCTTTGACTGCGCTCGCGCTAAACAGCTTACCTAGCGCAGCAGCAATCACCGGGCTGTAGTGCTCAACGATCGCGTCAGCGTTGTGGTGAAACGCCGGCCGCGCCGGCTTAGCTTTTGGGCTAGCCTTGAAGGCGGCGTCCACCTGCACGCGCGTCTTCGCTTTCTCCAGCTTCGACCAGATTTCGTTATGAGCCTCGGGCGACAGGCTTGGGTCTACGAACTTACGAGGCGCCCTACCCTTCTTCAGCCGGTTCCGGCTGTTCTCGCGCCAGCGCCGAAGAGCCAGCGCAGTCGCCGCAGCCTTCGTAGCAGCCTCTTCCTCGTCATCGTCATCTTCTTCCTCTTCGCTTTCAAGGTCTACTCCCTGAACGCCTGTCGCCGCCGTAACTCCTGCGGTCTCAGCCTTCATTAGCAGCGCGTCGATATCCTTGAGCATCTTCTCGATCGGCGTTTCTTCCGCGGATTCTTCGGTTCCTTCTTCGGCGCCTTCGGGTTCTTCATCGGTGCCTTCGGTCGGTTTGCCGGTTGTAGCCGACCGCAAATCCCGCGCTACCTGTTCGGTGTGCTGCGCGGCTTGCTTCTGCTCTTCCGAACCGTTCGGCGGGATCACACCCGGCAGCGGCGCGTACGGGGTCGTCACGAGTTCCTGCGAGTCCGCGATCCCGAGCGTATCCGCGTCGATCTTGCCGGACATCGACTCCAACGCCAATAGTGGAATAGGACCGTTGCGTGCGTTGTTTATGTAACGCGGCGACGGTTTGCTCTTGTCGATCGCTTTGCCGAGCTCCGTACGCACCTCGTCTATCCCGATGACTCCGTGATCCAGGTATATGCCTGCTGCTTGTGCGGCAGCGACCCGATCCTCAGTCTCTTTGCCGTCATCGAAACGTATCCGCACACGCAGCTTGAGGTGCTGCTTGACGAACAGGTTGATGACATCCTCGACGTATCGCAGTAGCGGGGATGTGCCGACGCGGAACTGAACGTCGATCTGGGTGTCTCCTGTCGCACGGTTCACGTTCTCCGTAAAGCCAAGGTCGTTAGGTGTGACGCCATACGAAGCGCAGGTACGACGCATCAAGTACAACGGGAACTCTGAATCAAACTTGTTCGCGGCAGGCTTCGCTTCGGTAAACTTCGCGCCGGACGGCACCCAGCGGATCTGCCGGAGCTTCGTCTGGTCGCCCTGCATCAGCGCGTCCCACGCATCCTGCATGGATGCGATCTGTGCCGGGTCGGACATGTCCGGCGGCGACTCCATGAAGCCGGCCGGCATGGTGCCTTCCGTAAAGAAGTTCAGAAAGTGCCATTGAAAGCGGATGTCGGTGTTGGCGCTGAGCAGCACGGCCTCGATCGGGGACAGGCCATACTGCGATTCCGGGAGCGGGTTCCACGGCAGATACATCAGATCGTCCGCGGCCAACCAGTCCCATGGCAGCCCCTCAATGATTTGCACATACGCCGGGGTTATCTCCCCGCCGAACAATCCTTCAGGGCTAGCGTTCTCATCATCCTCGTCTTCGGGGCGGCGCCCGTAGTAGTCGATGAGCGGAATGATCGTGCTACCGCTGATGACCTCAAGCGCGATCGGCTCGTCGGCTTCGTTACGGCGGATATATAGCGCGCCGGCATCGTACCGCAGCACGTCCTGCAACCACTCGGCAAGCCATGTTCGGAACGGCTGGCGCTTGTCTGGCGAGGAGAAGAACGCGATTGCCTGCTCGATCTCGTCTGCTACATCAGCCTTGATGCCGGGGATCGGCTCCCAGTTGTAGTCGAGGGAGCGCACATCGTTTATCAAGTGCCGCACGCATATCTGCGCCACATCGTAGGCGTCATAGACCGCCTTGATGGTCGGGAAGCTAACGCGGTTTGAGCGCGGTGTAAGTTGGACGTTCGCGCCAACTGGGTAGTCGAATGTGCGTGGTGGTCTGCGAACGCCAAAGAATGGGTCGAGTGGCCGGCCTGGCGGGAACGGTGGTCCCCATGTGAGTCCTTGTACGGCGAGCGCTTCCTCTAGCTTCGGCTGAGACTCGCTAAACCCGCTGGCGAGGTTCTGTTCTAGCCTCGCCTTTAGCTTCGCGCTGAGCGCGCTCGACGGCGACCAGCCGGTGCTGGTTTGTGTGATAGCGCTACCGGGCGCGTGTCCGGCTGACGAGAGCGCTGCCGCGCTGGAGCCAAAGCTCTTCTCGACATCGGTTGCGTCTAGCGTGCCGGTCTCGACTAGCGACTGTCCGACCGCGTGCATGGTCTTCTCGATCGCAGCTGTCTCGATCGCTTTGCGGCTGAGGTCTCGGCGTGCGCTGATAACGGGAACCTTCACTTCATCCCCTCGATCGCTAGCTTAGCTGAGCGTCCTTGCCCGTTTAGCAAGCCGTCAGTTGCAAGGATAGCGCCGTCCTTTGTGACGGTTAGCTCTATAGCTCCAGCACAGTAGCGTTTCAGTTGGGTTGCTGTCATCAAATCTATCAAATCGGTCATTCAAATCTCCCGCCGAGGCTTGCTCTAGGCCCAGCCCGGTTGAGGTTTCTATACGGTCCGGTATTCCGGATTCCAACGTCCACAATACTGGCATTGGTACTCGACGCCTAGCTCCATCCAACGGTGTCGTCCTCCTGCCTGGCTCTTCTTGCACCTACTGCCGGGCTCAGCGTATTTGCGAATGTTCTCATCAGTCAGCTTTGGTAGCTGTCGAAGCTGTGCTTCACCGTCGAGTCGGATTGCGTGCTCCTCCTTCGACTCGCGGAGCTTTGGAAAGAGCTTCATGTGATCATCCGTTTCTGAAACTCGTCGCAGCCATCAACAGCACATTCATCGTAGCCCGGATGCTCGGGGCTCGGTTGCCATGCGTCATGCCCACACGGCTCAGACTCGACCTCCTCATACTCGACCTTGCCGCTGAAATGCCCGGTCGGAATATCTCCCGCGCTACCATACTCGACCTCAGCCTGGATAGCCTTCAAGTACGCCTCACCCGCACCGCCCACTAGGTAGAACTCCGCCAACGCCTGCGACACTTGGTCGACCTGGTCATCGTGCGCCCCGTTCGGAAAGCTAGTCGCCTCGGTAATCAGCGCCTCCACGTCCCAGCTGATCTCCGGTTGCATTGACGCAAGTTGAGCTGACGGCAGGTACACGTTGCCGGCGCGAATAAACGGGGACACCGCCTCCGCTCTCGCTCGCTTGTGTTGTACCGGCACGATAGGGAGCAGCCCTGTCACCGTCTTCTTCAGCGAGTCGATCACCGCGGTCCCGTTGGCCTTGTCCTCTACCAGCTTTGAGTAGCAGTCCGGGAACAGGTTTGCGACGCGAACCAGCGCCGAGCACGTATCCGTAAACGAAAGACGCGCCCATACTTGATAGATCAGGTATGTCTCAACACTCCATTTGCCCCACACGCCGATCGTCACATAGTCCGATGTGGACTTGTCCTTGAATGCGCAATCCACTGAGAGCAGTGCCTTATCGACCCCAGGCAAACGAAACGATCCGTCTGCCTGCTGCTGCCACTTCGGCTCGTCGTACCGGCGCCACCAATGCTTCAACCACACCTCACCTACGTCTGGTGCCGGGCGCCCCTGGTATAGGGCTGTCCAGAACCGTGGGGCTAGTTCTGCCTTCTTTGTCAGCCACTGCTCTTGGGTGCGCCCTCTCGCGGATGCCATGAACTCGCCGGGTTGCCGGCCGAGGATGTCGTCCTCGTCCTCCGCTTGCGCTGGGATGCTGACGACACGCCACTTGTCTATATGCGGCTCGCCTGCCTGTTCGCTTTCTTGCTGGTTGAGTAGCAGCCGTCCGATCAGGTCCAGCTCGTGCCAACGGGTAGCAACAACAATCACTGGTGCCCACGGTGCGAGACGCGCGCTTGCGACTGTCTGCCACCAGTCCCACGCCTGCTGGCTTTGCAGCAGTGAGTCTGCGGCCCTGATGTCCTTTACCGGATCATCTATCAGCAGCATGTCTACGTGCCGGCCAGTGAGCCCTCCGCCTATCCCGATCGCGTACACGTCGCCGGCGTGGGGCTGCGCGAGCCGCCAGCGTCCGACCGCCTTCGAGTCTTTTGCTAGGCGCAACCCCAAATCAAGGTTTCCGTCTGTGCCGTCGAAGGCTTCGATGTCTGCGCGTAACAGGTAGCTGATCTCGTTAGCGCGGGTACTGTCGTAAGACACAAGCCCGACGTGCAAGCCGGGAAACTGCCTGAGAAGCCACAGTATCCCGTAGCGCCCTATTCGTGATGTCTTCCCCTCCTGTGGAGGCATCGAGATCGTCAGCCGCGCATTGCCTTTATCGGGCACCATATCTTGCGCGGCGAGGACGGCGCCTTCCTCGGACAGCCCGGACTTCATCGCTTGCGCGAACTGCTGGCGGCGAGCGAACATGACCGTTAGCTGGTCTCGTATCATTACCAGCTCGGCATCTATGATGTCTAGGGCTGCTGTCTGCACGATTTGCGAGTCGCATCTCCGGGCTAGATCACCAGGGGTAACGTCCGTCTCTGTTATTGACGCGGCGACGTGTTCGGCCGCGAACCGCCCTCTGCCCATCAGACGAAAGCGTCAGAGAAAAGCGGTAGCTCTGAGGCGAGCCGGTCGATCTCTTCCTTAGCGATGCGGTCGTCTCGCTTCTCGCAGAACGCTTCGAAGTCGATGTGTGCTTTTAGCTTCGATGCTTCCTCGCGCGTCGGCACGTCATCGTCCGATTCTATCGGCTTGCTCCAACACTTGCTTTCACATTTGGTGCACTTGGAGTAGGCGGGTTGGTAAGGCCAGCAGGTTCCGCATGTTGAGCATCTGTAGCATCTTCCTGTACGCATAGCTCTTCGGCCTTCCACTCTAGTAGCGGTCTGCTTGGGCAGCGTTTGCAGTAGGCGTGGGCGTGGTCGCCCGCAGGCTTTCGCAGCCATATCCCAGACCAGCCACACGCCGAACACGATCCAATCAATAGGCTCGCCACTTTCTCACACGTTCTCCGCTAGGTAGGCCGGCGTTAGCTCAGCTGGATCCCACGGATTGAAATTATATCCAAGACGCTCAAGCGACCTGGCTGCGAGCCCCGAGCAGATCGACGTGCCTTGCACACCAAAGTCAATACGCCCCTTGGTGAGTGCTTTGACGGCGATCGCTGCGATCGTCCACCAGCCGTAAGACTGACCCACGCAGGATCGAGCAAACTGGGAGGCGTTACCTCTCATTGCGCCACCATATTCTCCTAAGACGAGTCCTCGTGGATGCGCTTTGATCGGTTGTGTATCTAGGTAAGGGTACTTGTCAACTTTAGAAAGCACAACACCTTGTGTTAGTGCCTCGACGATCTGTTCTTCACCAACACACACCGCTACGTGATTCCAGCGTGCTGCCTCTTTCCCATAGCCTCGCTGCCCCCACTGAATGAGTTTCGAGGCGAAGTGATTAGTTCGAATCAACAGCAGGTCTCCCGGCTGCATTAGGCGACAGCCCCCGCGTTTGAGACCGCTTGCAAGTGAGGCTTCACGACAGGGATCTCGTTGTTTGCTAACGCTTCAACTACATGTTTCGGGTCTGTAGCCGTACGCAGCACGTTCCAAGTCGGGCCGTCCAGACTGTGAATCCCCTCTTGCCCTCGGTGATGCAACGTGCAGAGCGGCTCTAGGTTGCCCTCTTCCTCAACGTACTTCTTGAAATCCTCGTCGCTAAGATGCAGCCCATAAGCGTGGTTGAACTTGTCGAGCGATATGTCGTTGACGTGCGCGAACTCGACCTTGGAGTGATGCAACTCAATAGGACCATCTGAATGATAGTCGGACTCGACGTTGCACTTCAGCAGGCCAGCCCTCTTCATGCGGGCTTTCGCCTGGTGAAAAAGCTTGTAGTTGGGATCTTGCTCGCGGGGTTCATGCGCCGGCCAGCGTACGAGCAGACGAATCGTGACTTCTTGTTCGTGTGCGGCGGTCATCGTAGCCGCTCACGTAGCGGCTGTCGTAGTAGAGCGCGATACACGATGTTCGTGACGGCCAACCCTACCCCTAAACATGTTGTGAACGGATGTCTCATCATGTGAGTGCCTCTTCCTCTATCGCGTCGCAGAGGACTTTCATAACGCCGACCATGTAGCCGTCGCGGATGCTGCCGTCTGTGTTTATCATCTGCGCGAGACTCGCCTCGCTATCGGGCATGCAGGCGAGTACATGCAGCTCGTCATCAACCACTACACAGTACGGCTGGATGCCCTTTGCAAGAAGAGCAAGCGAGAGTGCGTACGCGCTCGGCTCTAGCTCCTCCGGCTCATCATCCATTAGTGCGTCCGATTCCTCAACTGGTTATACCGATACAGACGGTTCGCGATGCTCCAGCCTGTGCGGTGGGCTGCTTTAGTGATTGCACGCCGCCTTAGCAGCATCCTGCTTCGTAGATACAGCCGACGTAGATGTGCGGCGAGCGTCTTGCGTGCGATGATTTTGTCCCACTCACGGCACCAGTTCACCTCGTCTCCTGGCTGCCAAGTGTCTGATGCGCTCGCAAAGAACGTGTCCTTGCACCAGCTGATGTCGAGGTTCCGGCCGAGCGCTTTGTCATACCATTGGGTTGCGTCGGAGCCTGGCTCGATGTGCGGTACTCCTGTGTAGTGCGCTGTCCAGACTCGGTACTGGCTGCGCGGGATACCACTCTTTGTCAGAGCCGCTACAACAGACGGCATCGTTGAAGAGTTCGCGTAGAAGCACGGCAGCTTTTTACCAAGCTTGATCTGGCGCCGATACCAAGCAGGAGCGTCAGCCGGTGTCCCGTCTCCGGTCTCCACGTCGAGACAGTCAGCATCCTCACCCGAGTCCACTGCGATCGAAAGCAGGTGCGCGTGCGGGAAGCGTTGGGCGAGGACAGGGAAGGTCGGATATAACCCCGTTGTGTACCCAGCAACGGCTTCAGCAGTCACGGGTATCTGCGAAACATCAACGCTGTCGTACATTGTTATGGTCATACTGTACCTCCATTCCATTACGTACCAAGGATGCTGGTCGGTGGCCTCAGGGATCATGCTGGAGAAGCCGGTCACGTGCTCACCGGCCCGATGAACTCGACGTTGGTGAGTTCCTCATGGCGCGCTTTCTTGAGCTTATCGCGCATAGCTTCCATCAGAGCGTTGGCTGCGGCGTACTCGGCGCCAGGCACACAGGTCAAGTCTAGCTTGATTTGCTTGGTTCCTACAATGAGCACCAGTGCGCAATCTAGATTACCCATTCGCTACCCCCGACACTTCTCGTCAGGCTATCCGGCCATACGTCGCTGTTCTCCAAGCGCTTCCGTTCCTCGTAAGGTTTGACGACGCGCTCGATCAGGTCGAGCTTGGCGCCCTCCAGCGCCCCGAGGCATTCAGCCAGCGTCTGATACTTCAGCTCGTGGCCCTTTATGAATGCGAGCAGGTTTTGTTGTAGCTGGTATGTCAGCTCGCCGGCGTTCAGTGCGCGGCGCGAGCGAGCCGGCAAGTCTGGGTCGCTTAGTCGATCGCGGGTGTGTGGGTCAACGTAGGGCATCTAACGCGGCCTCCGTGATTGAGCTATGCGAGCCATAGGGTGCTGGTTGCGACGAAGACCCATTCGTGCTGAGCGGCGCTCCTGCCTGCTCGGTGTACGGAACTCGTCCTCGCCTATCTGGATCATACTCACCCGGCCGACCTGTTGCAAGTGCGTGTAGGTGGTCATCTGGTCTGCGCGCTTTGCGCGTCGCCTCGGTGTCCAAGGAAACTTCACCTCAGCCTTGGTTTTGTCGAGCTTGAGTACCTGTACGCCGGGCCGTATTAGGCGGTTAGTGAGGGTCGCAGTCTTGTTCAACACCCGTGCTCCTGCGCAGTACCCTCGCGGGCAGCGGCCCGGATCTCGTCCAGCGTCGGGTATGGCGCTCGCCGCCAAGGTCTACGAACTGCTAACGGGCTGACCTGTATCCAACCGATGCAGCCGATGCCGACCAGTATCCAGACCCACCAGCTCATCGCATCTCGCGCTCTTGACCGATCATTTCATGGCCTCTCTCAAAGTTTGTTGGGTGACGGCCTCTGAACCGTCACCCGCATACAAGACTACCTACTCGCCTCTACCGTGTCAAGAGCACAAACCCGCGACGTTGCCGGCCATATGCTTCGCACCGAACCTCACTTGGGTAGAACACGTCGAGTTCTGAGCCGCTCCCGATATGATCCTCGACGCGGAACACTCGCCGGCCGAACGCGGGATTGTCCAGCTTGATCCGTGAGCCTAGCGGTAGGAAGCCTGGCATCACCGCTACCTCTCCGAGGTGTGCTTGCGTTCCACTTGCGGTCAGACCACCTTCGGCGTAACAGGTCGAATCGACTGTGAAATGCTCCTGGTTTGGGTGAGTCAGATGTGGGTGAAACAGTGCAGCAACGGCTATGAACGCGGCTGTGAGTATGTCTAGCACCCACACACTCTAGCACAATCCGTCATAGCGCCAGAGCCAACCGACAAAAGCTAAACTGACGACGGTGCAGGTGACGGTCAGCAGGTAGAGTCCCGCGGCTCCTAGCGGCGTTACCCACGGCAGGCTAGCCCCTTCAATCATCCACCAGTCGAAGAGGCCGGTGATTGCGAGCAACCAAAGACCTACGAAACCGCGAACCCGGCCGCCTGTGCGCCTCACCACTCAGTCCACCAGGAGAACAAGCCAACAAGAAAAACGACAGCAAGCCCGATCACAAACGGTATCCAGAACGGTGCCAGCACCCAGACCCACGACCAGTGAATCACGCCGACGAGCCGCAAAACAATGAAAGCAACGCCTAGCAGGCTACCTCTCCCCAAATCAATCTTCATCGTGTACTCCTTAGTAGCCGACATCAACCGGATCCTTGCTGATGGCCCGAAGTATTAGGTGGACTGTGGCTTCGCTTAGTTGCTTGGTGGGATTCACGCGGGCGCCGGGCGCGCTCCCCGGCTTGAGACCAAGCACTCGAAGCAACCGAGCCGTATCAGCTTGTTTCGACGAAACAGTCATACCGCAGTTGTAGGCGATATCAGACCAAGTGTATGTGCCGTTCGCTACCAGGCGCTCACACTCACGAGCTAACGGCGCCGCGCGAAGCCTCATGTGTCCTCCTCAACACACGTCGCGTCGATTGCGGTTAGCTCACGGTGCACAAGAGCAAGCACTTTAGCATCCATCTTGATGTCGAGCCCAGCAAGTATCGCTAGCACCGCATCCCCTATCTCGTGGCCACGTTCTTCGTCAAGTTTCAGTTTGCGGTCGTCGAGCCCTAGTGACGCAATATCCTTACTGAGCTTTGTGCTCCGGTCGAGCCACACACCGAGCTGCCGTATCGCGATGTTCACATCAGCCGGCGCTTCGGTGATCTCTTCAACCACAACCGCTGGATCCTCGCCTTCCTTGCCTTCATTCAGCGGCCTGCGTAGCCTGCTAGTCGGGCGTACGTATTCCATGCTCGGGTCGAGAGCGACGACCTGCTGTCTGAAGTGCTCGACGAATCCCCACTCGATCGCTAGCGCATCCGTGAGCGCCTCATAGGGGTGGATACGAACAGGGATCGCTAGCCGGTCTGCCAGTCTCTGTGCGAGCTCTCGTTGCCCGGAGACTTCATGGGTGAGGGTCCTGCCTCCATGCAGCGAACAGCGACCAACCCCAACATGATGAGTTCCCATGCCTGCACGGTTTCCGCACCCGTTGGGTTTTTTGGTGTTCTTGGCGCCCCCACACAGTGTCTTACCTGGCCCAGCTTTAGCCATGTCTTGTGAATCTCCTGGGTTTAGGTGTACGTCGAGGACTTCGCACTCGCGCAGCACCTCTATTGAGGGCAGTCGTCTCGGGCGGCTGTCGCAGCATAGCACACATGCACATCAGTCTGGCCATCCGACGCCGTACGTCGGATCTGAATGGGTTTCTCTTTCTTGCTTGTCTGCTTTTGGGTGCCGTATCCGCTTCGGGAGCTTGCGCCGGAAGCGTTTCTCTTCGCTTGCTGCTTGTGCTTGCGCTGCGAACTGGTTGAGATCAACGTCTGCTACCGCCTCCATGTCCGACATCGTCTTCTTATGCCCGAGGAATAGGTCTCCGTAGCCGCGTTCATTTCCGCCTCGACCGGACCAATGTATGTGACGTGGTTTGTCGGTTCGGTCTCCGGCTACGATCACTACCAGCCAGAGTTGGCCTTCTCCGAACCTCTCGTTTAGGGTCGCGTATTCAGCTTTTCCAAACCGCCGTAGGATGTCTCCGTCGCTCAATAGCTCTACAGAGACCACCGTGTACTCCTGACCTCCTGATCGGTAGCTCTTTCCTGGCTCAGCGTAGGGCGGCTCCACGGCTCTCCATGCTTTGCATGGTTTCTGTTTCTTTAGCTCGGTTGTCTCATCTGCTGTGAGCCTCATGAAAGCAGAACTCCGTTCGCGCCGGCCAGGAGCAGGCTACCGATCGCGATCTTCCAGTTTCCTTCTACCGCTTCGAGCGCAGCTATTCCGACGAAAGAACAAATCATCATCACCAGCAGCCCATCCTTCATGCTAGCTCCCACTCTCTGGTATGAGGAAAGCTCGCGGCACGAGGCCGCACCTTCTTAGCGTAGCTACCTAAGCTGCGGCCAAGCCCTTCGAGCTGTTCCATCCCGACCGCTACGGCTCGCGGCGTCAGCAGCCAGATACGTACCGCCGCTCCAAGCTCGTCCTGCCCGTACGCCACTCCTTGTCGTTTGTTCCGCGTCAGCTTGACGGTATGAATAGTCACTTGCTTGTGTTCAGTCATGGGCGGTCATCCGTTCCAATGCTGCGCTTTACGAAGGCGAGCAGTGCTAGGCAATGCCTCTCAAGGTACTGGTTTACCTGCTGTAAACGCATGTCCTCAACTTTTCCAACTAACGTATTACAGCGCGCACAGAGCAAGCCACGCACCTCGTTTGTTGCGTGATCGTGATCGACGTAAAGATCGTAGCTAACAGTTTCGTCGCACGCCCAACAGGCACCGTTGTGTTGGAGTAGAAGATCTGCATACGCCTCTAGCGTCAACCCGTAGCGCGAGCGAAGTTGTCGCTCTCGCTCTGAGCGAACTGGAGGAAATATGCCTTGCTTTACCGCTGAGATACGTTCCCCTCTGGTCATATCTTTCATTCGCTTGCCGCGGAGCTTTG
>Ga0209483_1000196_pt1 | contig 55910 bp, 60 predicted proteins | sample NGEPerA_FD_184508 | JGI IMG/M metagenome (GOLD analysis project Ga0209483, IMG submission 184508) | Arctic peat soil microbial communities from the Barrow Environmental Observatory site, Barrow, Alaska, USA - NGEE PermafrostL2-A... | ecosystem: Environmental > Terrestrial > Soil > Wetlands >... | reverse complement strand
CGCCGCGTTGACAAACAGTGGATCGGATGAAATGCAATTAAGCAGGCTGGTTGCGGGGACGAATGAACCAATATCGGAATTGATGAACATTGGATAACTCGAGCTATTGACCTCTCCGTTATCAGGCTCGTTGCCAGCGCTGTTGAACATGATGATGTTGTTATAGCCCTGGTCGTTGTAACCCCAGTTCACACCTCCGCCCGTGCCGATGTTGCCGTTCTGGGTGGTCGCGGTGTTGTAAGCAACGGTGCAGTTTTCGAGCATGGAACCGCTGGTCCACACACCCCCGCCAGTGGTAAAGCCAGCCACTGAATGTGCAATATTCCCGGTCACGAGCGTGTTGCGAACGGTCGTCCCGTTGCCAATATACATTCCACCGCCTTGGGCATTCGCGGCGGTGTAAACATAGGTGTCAGTCGTGGTGGCGCTGTTGTTGGTGAAAAGACAGGCTTCGATAAAGGACGACACCGACAGTTGCAAAATGGTAGCGTAAGCCCCGCCGCCTGATGCGTAGGAAAGCGCGACTGCTGAATTGCCGACGACCCGGCTGTTTCGCAATGTTCCGCCAACCAATACTACGCCACCGCCATTCGCGTAATCGCTAGTGCATTTGTTGTTGGAAACAACACAGCTTTGAATAATACTGCCGTAACTATAGACGCCACCAGCCCAGGCGTTCTGATAGGAATTCGTGGACTGGGCAATGTTGGCATAGACAACGCAATTGCTCAAAGTGCCGTAAGCTATATAAGCTCCGCCGCCCGAACCGTCGCTGGCGTCATTCCCAATAGCTTGGTTGCTGGTCAATATGCAGTTCTGGATTGTGCCGCCGTTGCAATACACCCCGCCGCCATTTATAGCCCGCCCGTTGCGCATGGTGAAACCATTGACGGTCGCTGCAAAACCATTGATTGTCACACATCGCCCGGCCTGCTGACCATCCAGAATCGTCACACTTGATCCGTTGACGCTGGTCAGGATAATGACATTCGTGATGATAATTGTGGCAGTGAGGGAATATATTCCATTTGTTACCAGCACTGTATCACCGGTTAGGGCCGCATTTACTGCGGCTTGCACAGTGAGTTTGGCGGTGGCCCAACTGGTTCCAGCATTGCCATCGTTGCCCGTTGGACTGACATACCGAATGGCGCCACGAGCAGAGATTTCCACGACGATCAAGACAATGGCGGCCATCGTCAGCTTGAGGTTTCGTGCATTCAGTTTCATAATTTAATTCCTTCCTGGAAGATTGTTTGTATGCACGTTTTCACGATTGGCTCTTCAATCGGGATTTCCCATAATGTTTATGGCACACGCCCACCGTGGATCTTTTTGGTGATTATTTGTGATTCTCTGCCTGCTCCACCGGTTTGCAAGTCCTTTTTTCGGTTCGCCCTCGGTTTATCTCTGGCACAGGGGCCGATTTGTCACCAGTGTTGTGCTTTGCCACACGCCTTTCCATGCCATAGCAGGTTTGCGTGCGAAAGTGTTTTGAGTTGCTCTCGCGAGATGCGGAATTCGCTGCCAGGTGCCGCCGCAAAATCGGACTTTCTTCCGTGCCACAATCAGCCTGCTAAACCTCCCAAGAGCAGATTGACGGAAGGAGCATTTCGCCAGCTTTTGTAGATCATTTTGCCGATGGCCAGGCATTACCTTTCGTTTTCCCGGTGGAATCAAGAATGGAATGGTCAATGCCACGCAAAATGTCGCCCATCAATTTGATCACCCCGGCATTGTCGAAATATGCACGGTGAATGTCCATGCCGGCAACGAAATCCGGGAAGAAACTCGAACAATCAATATCCAAATGTTGTCCTTGGAAATGCCGGTTCTGGTGGACTAAAACGCTTGCCGCTATTGGCAAGTTGCCCCGCCTTCATTAAGTTCGTCAAACTCCCCATACTGTCCGCGTGATATAATAATGCCACTCAAAATCAATTTTCAGGAAGGCCAAACTCCTTTTGGAAGTGAGCGTATATGAGTGCGGCGGCACGCTCGGCTTTGCGTAGATAGGTTCTAACATCGTCCCCTTGTCCCCGCACCAGTAGAAATACAAAGTTCGAACCAAAGAAAAAAGCTCTCAACCGAGGGCTTTTTTCTTTGTTCGTTTTTTGGCTGTTTACCAGGAGGGTGTAAGGGACAAAAATCCATAAATTCGAAATATCCTCATACTGCACAACACACTTTTTAGATTCGACTGCCAGATTGAGATATGGTGCTGTGTATTATGAAAAACACAAAACAAGGGCTTTCCGCAGAAGTCATACAAGAACTGCGGGCGATATATGAGGAACAATTCGATGATGTCCTGAATGATTATGAAGTAGAAGAGATGGGACTGAGACTACTCCGGTTCTTCTCAATCCTGGTCAAGGAGCCACGCGAGCCGGCTCAGATCAAAGTCACGGATCGTGAGTTCATCCGACAATACGAGGAATCAGTCAGGCCATTGGGTGTCGATCGTCGAGATCTGGGTTCAGGGTGTTGAGTTTTTTGCTCAAGCGTAATTTTACCTGGCATGAGGATGAGAGGAATATAACCATGGTGAAAGGATATTGCGAGTTTTGGGAATGTGAAGCATGATGTTTTGTATTGGACGCTATTCAACAAAAACTTGGCTGGTGGAATATCCACAGTCAGATAGTTGACAATTTAATAGATAGGAGTATAGTAATCGCATACACGCCCCAGCTAGCCGCAAGGTCCGCTGGGGTTTTGCGTTGCCTCCTGATATAATAGCCGCAATGGAGACGGTGTTACTTATCGACGGCGAGAATCTCAAGGGCAAGATCAAGGCCGTTTTCGGTGATGCCAAAAAAGACAAGCCGGTCTGGCATGAGTATGACTTCAAAGGGCTTTTTGATAAAGTGCTCGCCGGCGTCGCTATTGATCGAAAGATATTCTACTTCGCCCGCATCAAGGAGCACGAGAGCAGCAAGGAGAAGTCACAAAAGCTCATCGAAGAGCAGCGATTGCTCAAGACCCATCTTGAACAACAGGGATTTGAGGTGATCCTCTCCGGGCGTGTCCGGGGCCAGATGGAAGACAGTCAGCATGGCAAGAAGGTTCTGGTGTTCAAGGAAAAGGGCGTTGACGTGAAGATCGCGGTTGATATGGTATGCCTCGCCTGTGACCAAAAAGTGAAAGAGATCATCCTCGCAAGCTCTGATTCCGATTTACAGCCGGCGATCAAAGAGGTTCGTGCTCGTAAAATAGTCTGTATCTACCTCGGCTTTGAAGCCCAACCAAATAAAGGCTTGTCATATACGACCAGTCGGACGATCCTGGTCCGTAATTCCGAGACGCTTGAATTCGAGAAATGTCAGCCGGTGTTAATCTAGCACAATAACCATTTGCCAGATTTGGCAAGTTTGACCCCCTTCATTCAATTCTTTCCATCGTCTATATTGCCGAAGTGATATAACAACCACCAATCAGCCAAAGTGAAATCGAGGGACTTGCAGACACTTCCAAAGAAGTGGTAGATTAACTTTGCCAACTTCTTGGATTTGTGCTTTAATGTTCGAACATCGTCCCTTTCTCCCCGCAAACAAGGACGCAGGAACAAAGAAGGGACATTCCATCCTTGCGCCATGCCGGTTTTTACAGGTTCGATTGGCGAAATAACCGGCGGTTCAGGAGAAAGCAGGTTTCCCAGGATGAAGAACGGTTTTCTGGCTTCAATCAACAGCTTTTTGTCCTTCAAGATCAGGTTCGATCCCATCGTCGTCAGAATCTCCTTTTTGGTCTTGGGATCGCCCTTGGCGAACCGTTCCTGCACGGCGCAGGCGAATTCAAACGTCTGTTCGGACAGTTTCAACTGCTGTTCCACTCGCTGCCCGGCGTCGTTAAGTATCCCCTCCAGTTTCTGCTTCATCTTTAATAGCTCAACCCGTCGTCGTCCATATTCCTCATCGGACAGGCGGCTCCCGTCCGCATTGCTGGGCGCGGTTTTGAGCTTCACCAGATTGTCCATCTCCTGCACGCACTCTGCATATGCCTTCTGCTGTGATTGGACGATTTCAATCTGTGATGCCGCCTCCTTTCCATGCAGCTCATGCAGGTATTTGACGGCCCATTCCTTGAATCGCGTTGAAATGGTAATGCGGGCAAGCTGCTCATTGATCTGCCGTTCCAGTTCCAAGTCGCTCACGCATTTCTGCTGACAGGCCGGCTTGGCGCTTTTCGAGCAGTGGTAGTAGGTGTAATGGAGAAATTTCGGATTCACCATTTTCTCCATCGGCGTTCGGCAGCGCGGGCACTCCTGGCGCTGGCGATTTGCGAATTTGAAACGGCACTGGCCGCAGATGACCTGGTGCTTTTCCTCGGCGGTCACCGCCCGGCCGCAGTCCCCGCAACGGATGATCCCGGTGAAGGCAAATTCATCATGCGATTGGGCGCGGGGATTGCCATGACGCCCCAGCAACGCCTGCACCCGGTCATATTCCGCCTCCGTGATCATCGGCTCATGCTTCCCCTCATACCACTGGTCGCTTCCGATTGGATATTCAAACCAGCCGTAATAGAAGGGTTTGTTGAAAATCTTGTAGAGGGCGCTTCGGACAAGCGGCTTGCCGCCCAACCGTCTTGTTATTCGCGTTCGCAAGCCCCATTCCTTATTTGCAATCTCAAGAATCCTCGGTGGGGTGTAGAGGCCGGTCAGCATCAAATCCCACATTTGGCGGATGAGCGGAAAGCGTTCCGGGTCTTTGATGAGGGTGTTTTCACCCGTCAGCTTGTCGGTGTGGTTCAGGTAACCCAGCGGTGCTTTGCCTGAAAACCAGCCATTCTCGATCTTGGTCTTCATGCCACGTTTGACATTTTTGCTCAAGTCATCAACGTATTTTTGGGCCATGCCGAATTCGATATACATGAGGATGATGTTGTGTTGATTGCCAGCACGGCCTATTTTCTGGGGATCAGCATCAACAAGTTTCAGATTCCTTTCCTGCATCAGGACATTGATCTGGGATTCTGGTCCTGGGTGGTAACGGTGTTTTGGCTTGTGGCCATGACGAACCTGATCAATTTAATTGACGGCATGGATGGTTTGGCGGGTGGCATTTGCCTGATGTTGATGCTCCTGCTGGCTTATGTTCGGTTCGGCGCCAGCAGCACGTCATTAGTTGCCGCCGGAATGGCTGGGGCCTTGCTCGGTTTTCTATGGTTTAACTTTCCACCGGCGCGAATTTACCTGGGCGATGGCGGCGCATATTTTCTCGGGTTCCTGATTGGCTGCATGACGATTGTCAACTCGCAGAAAGGCACCGTATTTGCCGCGCTCATCGCGCCGCTGTTCGTTCTGGCGTTGCCGATTCTGGACACCACTCTGGCCATTTTGCGGCGCGGGTTGCGGGGGCTGCCACTATTTCGCGCGGATAAGAAGCATATTCATCATCGCCTGCTGGAACAAGGCATCTCGCGTCAAAAAGTCGTTCTGGGACTTTACGGCTTCACCGCATTTTTCCTCTTGCTTGGATTTGCGGCCTTTTGGGGGCACGGACAGCACCTGGCAATACTTTTGGGGGTTGGCACCGTGGCGCTTCTGCTGGCGGCGGGAAAATGCAGTTTCAGCCGTAATTGGTTTGCCGTCGGACGCGTGTTGGGCAACTCGCTAGAAGAGCGTTCGGAAATTCACTACGCCATCTGCCACTCAAACTGGCTCGCCCTGGAAGGCGCACGCAGCCAAGGCATCGAAGATCTGTGCGAAGACATGGCCTTCATCGCCCGCAAACTTGGCTATGCGAAGGTGCGGATTCGATTGGAAGACGGCGAGAAAGTCTGGCAACTGGTCGAGATAACCGAGGCGGGTTGCCAGCACTACCAGCACCAGTTGCCAGGTCATCCCTACTGTTTTTTGAATCTCGGTGTGCCCTGCCCGTCGTCAAAGGAAAAAAGGATTCACGCCACGCATAAAGCGAAATTCGAGATATTGAGCGAACTCCTGGCCGAGGGCTGGATCAAGGCGATGGCGGCCTGGGAAAAGCAGCGCCAACTGCCCGTGCGTTTTGATGCCAGACGGGCTGAATGTCCCGCGAATATTTCCGCGAATCAAATTCCCATTGTGCCATCAGCGCTGGGATTCGTAAAGTGAGACCCCGATCGCGGGTTTCATTTACGGTGATGAAAAAACCATCAAACTTCAATTGAACTGCTCTCCCAACACCTGCATTCCAAGCGAACCACTTGGACGGACTTCATTCAAGGCATTTTATAGCCGTCTGGCTCCCGGCGTAACGCCCATCTGCTTGGAACTCCATCCAATTCATTGTGGCCGCAGGAGGCCCGATCGGGCGGCAAACTTATGGTGCCAGAACACGACACTCTTGACCGGCAAACCGTGGGCTTAATGCTTCCAGTTTGAATATTCACACGCCGGCATTTTTTGTATGGGAGCCGAACATGGGCAATGCAGTCACGGCGTTTTTGAGCATCGCCACTTGTAGGTGCGTGTAGCGGGTATTCATCGCCTTGGACGAATGCCCAGTCAATTTCATGCGGACTTCTTCCGCCACCCCGGCGTTTGCCAGCACCGAATTAAAACTGTGACGCAACGAGTGGAACGTCCGCTTGGTGAAATTCCGAATCCCTTTGCCTTGGACCACCATCGGGTCAATGCCAGCCTTCACGACAATGCGCTTGAACCCCTCGCTTAGCCCGTGTTTTCCGCCCGTTCCTTTGCTCGCCAATTTGGGGCACAAGAAGCCCGTTGTTCCAAATGTGGAAATATATTTCAAATGCTCAATCACATGATAGTGCATCGGCACAATGACTTTCTTGCCGGTCTTTTGCTGGTGATAAATGATGACGCCTTCTTCGGGATGAATATGTTCCCATTTCATGTGGATGCAGTCACGCAACCGCGCCCCGACAAAATATCCCAGAAATATCAAGGTCTGCCAGTCGAGCGTCGGTGCGGCATTGATCAACTTTTGAACTTCGTCATGCGTGAACACCTCGCGTTCCGAACTTTCTTCCTTCGGCAGTCGCACCGCAGCCACGGGATTCTTCAAGATCGTTCCGTAAGATTCAGCGCGGTGAAAAGCGCTTTTGATTATCTTCAAATCAACGATTGCGGTTTTCGGGGCGATGCCGGATTTGAGGCGCGAATTCAAAAATTTCTCAACGTCCTGCGGTGTTACCGACGACACCGGCTTTTGCGCCTTGGCTTGCAGGCTTTCCAAAAACCATTTCACGGCGTTCTGATACCGTTCCAGTGTCGCTGCTGAATTGCGCGCCTCAATGCCATTGAGCCAATCGGCGAAATAATCCGCGACGGTGGGCGCAATCAAACTGTCGCCGTTGACCCTTTCTGAAACATCATTGAGGACTTTGCGCAGTTGCACAGTCGTTATCGCCCCCCGCCTGGCCTGTTGCTCGACCCGCTCCAACTCGACGGCAATTTGAATCGCCTGATTGCGGTCGGTTGATTTGGTGGAACGCTTCATCTGACGACCGTCCCGGCCACTGAAGCAGGCGGTCCAGAACTGCGACTTTGGATGTTTGGTTAAGCTTGCCATAAATTTATAGGTAAGAATAAAAGTAAGAATAAATAGTTCAAGAAAATACATTTTTCAAATCTTCATTCCATTGATTTGCAACGGTTTGAAAAAGGTGCATCGAGACGAGGGTTCGATTCCCTTCACCCGCTCCATTTCATTCGTCGCGTCGGACGGGATGGTGGTTGTTCTTTGCGCTTGCCCGGAAGCGGTTTTGTTCCATAGTAGGCATCCGTTCCGCAACGGGGTCGGGCGCTTGGCACAGCGGTTAGCGCGACTCGTTTACACCGAGTAGGTCGCAGGTTCGAATCCTGCAGCGCCCACCAGCTTTTTTGAGGAACATCAATTTGAGCAAATCGGCATTGTCGAAGCCCTTGGGATCACGTTCGGGGAAAGCCATCGTTGCGAGTTCGGCCTGTTGAATGGGCAAATCCCGGGCCTCAAAAAATTGGCGCAATGGACTCAAATAACAGATGCCGTCGGGGTCAATGATGACCATCACGCAAATGAATTTGCCACCCGGCGCCATGACGGTTAGATTTTCCCCGCCGCTGTCCATGAACACGTTTCAAATCATCTTCACGCCAACCAGCGCCGCCGAACTCGCGCGGATGCCCAAGGAATTGCAGCTTCAGATCCTCGGCGATTTTCGCGGCCTGCCCCAGCACGTCATCGGCAGCGAACTGGAAGATTTCGGCAAGCTCGAAAGCGACGGCCACATCCTGCACCGCTTTCGCGTCGGCGATTACCGCGTCTATTTTGAACGCCACCGGCTTGGCGTGCTCGTGCATCGCATCTTGAGCCGGCACACGCTCAAGGATTTCTTTTTCCGCTCCGGCATCAAGGTGGGCGAAGATCAGGCGCTTCAGGAAAACCCGAAATTCTGGGAACTTATCGAGGCCGCCAAGAGTTCGGAAAATTGAATTTTCTCCGCGCCACGCCCTGATTCACCCGCGCAGCCTCACCGATTTTTCCAACGCGCCATTCTTGAACGCGAGCGGCGTGGCCGCTTTGGAAATATCGCCGCCGTCCAGAACGATCCCGTCATTTGCCGCGCCCTCGACTTGCAGAAAAACTGACGCAGGCTTCAACAGCTTCGTCGCGCTCATCAAAACATCCTGCGATTCGATGAAGCGCAAAACCGATTCCGCGTCTTTGTCACCTTGCACGCTCAAACCGTTCACCGCCGCATCGCTGACGTGATCGAACACGACGGCGGGACGCAAATCTGGCGCGGCCATTTCAAAGCGCACGTTGTTCAGCGTCAGGCCGCGCACTTGCCGCGCGAAGATTGCCCATGCGGGAAAAACGCCGGCGGCGTAATATTCGCCGATGGCTTTCGGAACATCACGCACCGCCGCCTGTTCCGCCGTGCCGCCGCCGGGAAATGTAACATGAACGTTGTCAAAGCTGATGTTTTCGAGCCAGCCATTGCCAACGGCGTTGAGGCCGATGCACGAAAAAACTTCGCCCGGATTGTAATTGCTCGTCCACTCGGATTCGGGCAGCGGGAACGGCTTGACCACGGTGGCGCGGATGCCGCTGAACGAAATGTTGCGGATGACGCCGGTCGTCTGCACGAGTTCCTCCGGCGTCGGTTCGGGCGCGAATCCACCGGGTGAATTATTTGTGTTATTGTTTGAAATTGAATTTGTGCTCGCATTGGAAATTGTCCCGGCAATTGCATTGGGTTGTCCGCTGGCCGGAATTTCCGAACGCCGTTGGCGCGTGCCCAAGCCGATTGAGATCGGCCCCGTCACATGGTTCATGATCAAGTTGGAAAAAGACATGTTTTCAAAACGTGAATTCGGACTGCCGTGCAATTTAATCGGACAACCAAAAACGACATCAATGATGCAATTGGAAACGGCGATGTTTTCCGCCGAGCCGCCGCCGAAACGAAAAACCGACCAGCGCGTGCTGAAGGTGCAATCCGTCACCGTCACAAACTTGCAACTGCCGAACAATGCGCAGGCGTCGTCCTGACATTGGATGTCGCAGTTCGCGATGTGCATATATTCGCGCTGATGAAATGAAAGCCGTCGTTGTTGCTGATCACGCGGCTGCGGAGATGGATGCCGCTGAACCACGCGTAAGTGCATTGCACGATCCGCATGGAATGAAACGCGCAGTCCTTCAGGAAAATATTTTGTATCCGCAGATTTTTGCAGCGGTAAAACATCAAATGATACGGGCGATGGCTGCCGCTGATGCCGGCGGGCGACGGCGTGCCGCGCGTGAGGCCGTGAAATTGCGAGCCGCGCCCGTCAATCATTCCCGGCCCCTCGACGGTGATATTCTCGGCGTTCACGGCAAAAAGCAGGCCGGTGTTTCCATCCTCGAGCGTCGAGTCGCCGTGCAACGGAATCGCGTCGGCGGCGAAATAATCTTTGCCGTGACCGCTGCCGAGCAAAACTCCCTGCGCCGCGATATGCAGCGTGACGTTGCTTTTCAATTCAGTAGTGCCAATGGCAAAAATTCCGGCGGGAACCAAAACCGTTCCGCCCTGATCTTTGTGGCACGCATCAATGGCCGACTGCAAAGCTTTCGTGTCCAGAGTCGCGCCGTCGCCTTTCGCGCCGAAATCGCGGATGTCGTAAATCCGCGCGCCTGGACTTCCCGACGAAACAATTTGTTCCGGCCCGGCAGCTTTTGCGTTCACGGCAATCAAGCCAGTGCCCGCCGAGGCGGCGACGGCGGAGGCGGCGGCCAGCCATTTGCGCCGGGAAAAAGATTGCTGGTTGTTGTCGGCCATGATTGGAATGGCGGTAATTATGGACAAATCATTTGGCAGGCGACAGTGAACGTTTGTTCAAGTGCTTTTCTGAAGCCAAAGTTGCATCATTGGCATCAACACCTGCATGAAACTCCATCTCTGGCTCGCGTCGGCCTCCGCCATTTTTCTGGCGGCAGACACTTTTGCCGCTGGCGTGACGAACGCGCCGGTGCCGGTTGAAGCGCGCAGTTTGAAGGATTGTCTGCTGCCCGCGCCAAAGCACGGCGGTTTTGCGATGGACGGCTGCATCATTTGGTGTTCGTCGGTCATCAAGGTCGGCGGCACTTATCAGATGTTCGCCTCGCGCTGGCCGGCGCAATACGGTCTCGGCGGCTGGACGAAGTATTCGGAATGCGTCCGCGCGACTGCCACAAATCTGCTCGGACCTTACACGTTTCAGGAGGTCGTGCTGCAAAAGCGGACGGACAACTGGGACAACTCGCGCGTTCATAATGTGAAAATCGTCAAGGCCGGCGACAAATATGTTTTGTATTACATCAATTCCGCGAACCAGACCGGTTACGCGGTCGCGGATTCCGTCACCGGCCCGTGGACGCGGCTGGACAAGCCGGTGATCAAGGCGAGCAATCCGGCGATTCTCGTGAAACCGGATTTAAGCGTCTATGTGTTTTGCCGTTTGAAAGACAGCGCGGGCGTCAATCGCGGCGTCGCGTTCACTGCGCCAAGTTATGACGGAACTTATACGGTCGTGCAAAATGGCGACAATCTGCTGCCGGAGAATTGCGAGCTGGAAGACCCGACCATCTGGTGGGCAAACAACCAATACAATCTTCTGGTCAATGACTGGAAGGCCAAGGCGACGGATGTTTTCAAGGCTGGCGCGCAGTATTTCTCCAAGGACGGCGTGCATTATCAGTTCATGACGCGTGAACCGGTGTTCACCAAGACGGTTCCGTTCGATGATGGCACGAGTGAAACGTTCAGCCGCCGCGAGCGCCCGTTTGTTTATACGAACGAAAAAGGCGAAGCTATCGCGCTGTTCACCGCGTGCCTGCCGACGAACGGCCCGGCGCGGGTCGTGGTGCAGCCGGTGAAAAATTATTATCCGGGCAATTGAAAACGAAATTCTTTCAACACACCTTGCTCGCGGGGATTTTTCTCGCGCTGAATTTGATTTCAGTTCGCGTCGCAGGCGCGGCGGAGACAAATTCCGCAGCCAGCCTGACGGACGGCTGGCAGCAGGTGCCGTTCAAGTATGAAATCCAGCATCCCTACGATTTGAAGACGAGCGACCGTTACGATTTTGACGTCATGAACAACATTCATCACTTCTGGGTTTATTCCACCGACAAGCCGCACGCGCCGCCGCCGAACAAGACGGAAGCGCGGACGGAAATGCGCCTGGAAACTTTCAGCACCGGCGAACACATGTTCGACGGTGATGTGTATATCAGCCCCGGCACGTTCGCCTGCATCGCGCAGGTTTTTGACGCGAAGCACGGGCCGATGCAGATGGTTTTTGCGCATCCGGATGGCCGGGTGACGATGCGCGGCCATGATTTGATTACGACCAACGCCATCGGTCGCTGGTGGAATCTCAAAATGTCGAACGACCCGAAGGACGGCGGCAAAGTAAAAATATACGCGGACAATGTGCTTGTCGGCACCTATGACAGCCGCGGGCCGAGGGATTATTATTTTAAGTGCGGCGTTTATGCGCGGAAGGACAGCGGCCGTTCCGAGGTGCGCTACCGAAACATCAAAATGTGGGTCAAGCCGGATGATGCAAAGCCGCCGAAGCCGGACGCCACGGGAGGCAAATTCTTCCGCCACAGCCATCTGTGGGCCGCTTTGTTTTATTATTGAAAATAGTTTGAACAAAATCCCGGCGGCCCGGTCTGATGCTATGTTAAGTGATTGGGTTTTTGGGTTAAAGAGCCTGACTTTTTTTGGTTTTTTTAGTCAGGCTCTTTTTCTTTGCCTGCATCCGGCGGTGACAATGCTTCATTTCAAGGGCCAGGAAAATTCCATTCTTGCACGACGCTTTTTTGACCTTAAAATCTTCGCGCCAATTATGAACTACAAAATCTCCCATCGCGCCGCGTCGCTGTCACCCTCGCTCACGCTGGCCATTGATTCCAAAGCCAAAGCGATGAAGGTTGCGGGCGAAGATGTCGTCGGTTTCGGCGCGGGCGAGCCGGATTTCGACACGCCGCAACATATTAAAGATGCTTGCGCCAAAGCGCTCGCCGCCGGGTTCACCAAATACACGCCCAGCAGCGGCATTCCCGAATTGCGCGAAGCCATCGCCGCGAAATTTCTGCGCGAGAACGGCCTCACCTACAAGCCGTCGCAAATCATCGTCTCGTGCGGCGGGAAACATTCCTGCTTCAATGTCATTTTCGCCACGTGCGAAGCCGGCGACGAAGTCATCATTCCCGCGCCGTATTGGTTGAGCTATCCGGAAATGGTCAAGCTCGCGGGCGCGAAGCCGGTCATCTTGCAGACGACGGACAAGACGGAATTCAAAGTCACGCCCGCGCAACTCCGTGCCGCCATCACGCCGGACACGCGCGTGTTCATCTTGAATTCACCGAGCAATCCGACCGGCAGCGTTTATTCGCCCGAAGAAGTGAAGGCGCTCGGCGATATCTGCGTGGAGAAAAACGTCCTCATCATGAGCGACGAGATTTACGAGCACCTGCTTTACGACGGCGCGAAGGTAAAGAGCGTCGCCAGTTTTTCACCGGCGCATTACGACCACACGATCATCGTTCACGGTCTGGCGAAAGCGTATTCGATGACCGGCTGGCGGCTGGGTTTTCTCGCCGCGCCGGAGCCGATTGCCAAGGCCATTGACGCCGTGCAAAGCCACAGCACGAGCAACCCGACTTCGTTCGCGCAAAAAGGCGGCGTCGAGGCGCTCACCGGCCCGCAAGATCATTTGCCGAAATGGCTCGCCGAATTCGACAAACGCCGTCGCTTCGCGCACACGAAACTGAATTCCATTCCCGGAATTTCCTGCGTGAACGCCAAGGGCGCGTTTTATCTGTTCCCGAACATTTCCAAGACCGGCCTCAAGTCCGCCGAGTTCTGCGCGAAACTGCTGGAGCAGGAAAAAGTCGCCGCCGTGCCCGGCATCGCGTTCGGCGCGGACGATTACATCCGCTTGAGCTACGCGACCAGCCTGGCGAACATCGAGAAGGGGCTGGATCGCATTGACAAATTCTGCCGGACGCTGGTGAAATAAATTTCTTTACGGCGGCCTGGTTGATAAAGTTTGATTGCATATCTTGCAAATCAACCGGTTCAAGGATTATCCTCGCATAAGTATTTCAATGCTTAAGCGTAAAACTCAAAAAGCCATTCGCAATGGCAAGCCGCAACATCCAATGATTTTGCGAGATGAAACTATTGCCTACACGACGAGTCGTGACAGCCGAAAGGTCGTTTCGCTTTTTACCGGAGCAATGGGGCTAGATTTGGGATTGGTCGAAGCCGGCCTTCAAATCGCGGTTGCTCAAGACTTCGACTCATGGTGCGTGGAAACAATCAAACGAAATTCAACTCACCCTGTTGTTCCAGGCGATATAAAGCAATTAATTGAAAACGATCCAAGCTGTTCGTTTTTGCTGAAGGCCGCAGGCATCGCTGCAAATGATGTCTTTGCCGTTGTTGGCGGCCCTCCTTGCCAAGCCTATTCAACGGCCGGAAGGCGGTTGGGAAGTGACGATGTGCGCGGGTCGCTTTACGAACAATTCATGCATGTGGTGTCAACCTTACAGCCACGTTTTTTCGTCATGGAAAACGTGAAGGGATTGCTCTCCATGCCTTCTATTCCAGACGAGCCGTTGTCACCGCCTTTGGTTAATGAGATAATCCGGCGATTTCAAGAGCTTGGTTATCGAGTCGTTCATGGCTTGCTAGACGCAGTTCATTATGGCGTGCCTCAATTCAGGGAACGATTTGTCATTATTGGCAGCCGTGACAACGAACCTGTCTTTTTGCCAGCACCATCGCATTTCCAGATGCATCAGGAAAAAACGATGCGCTGGCAAACACTTCGCGATGTCATTGAAGACTCGGATGATAATGTCGGCAGGTGCGCGAAATTTAGTCCGCGTATTCTTGAATTTCTTAAACACGTTCCCGAAGGGGGAAATTGGCGAATGCTGCCAAAAGACATGGTCAAGGAAGCTATGGGCGGCGCCTATGAATCCGGCGGCGGAAAAGTGGGATTTTATCGTCGTCTAAAATATGACGAGCCTGGTGCCACGCTTGTTACCAGCCCGATTCAAAAGGCGACCATACTTTGCCATCCGACGCAATTCAGGCCGCTTTCAGTAAGGGAATATATGAAAATCCAGCAGTTTCCTGACTGGTGGAATTTACAAGGATCTATGGCGGATTGTTATCGCCAGATTGGAAACGCGGTTCCCATCGGACTCGGCAAGGCAATCGGCTCAATGCTATTGTCGGTTGCTACGGGAAAATCAATCGTTCAAGTGCGACGCACACGCGGAACTTCTGTCCACGCAAAAATGACAGGCATGCAAGAACAGTTATTCGGAAATGAAGACATCTATGATTGATGGTGAATCACTTGAAAAACAACTTGGGGAACTATTGGATATATTTTACGCCAAACGCAAAGGCACGCTCCAAAATCTGAAATTAATTCCAACTCTCAAGCGTAAGAATCCATACCTTTATCGCGCAACTGGGGTTGCCACTGGTTCGGAAATCATTAAACAGGTCATGGCGGCCTTTATCAGCAGTTCCGACGAAACCATTTTTGGGAACGAGTTTTTTGAACCGCTGGCGAAATGGGCCGCCGCCGAATCGGCCCAAACCCGAGAGAACACGACGGTTACCGTCGGTGGTGCCGCTGGTGTGGACATCGCGATTGAAGACGCAATTTGTTATATCGCGCTTGCCGTGAAGTCTGGGACGAAAGTATTCAATACACAAAGCCGTTCCCAACAAGTGACAGAGTTCCAAGCACTCCGCAGTCGTCTTTCCAAAATTAAGAAACAGTTTCGTTCGGTCGTTGGTTACGGCTATGGAAGAAAAACCAAGCGAATTTCGGTTTCGCGGAGTTATGAAGAAGTTGCTGGTCAAGATTTTTGGGAGCTAGTGACTGGTGAGGCTGATTTCTATTTGCGAATAATGAAATTCATGGACGAAAAACCCGAGGATCATGCCGCTGAATTCAAAGTGGAACTTGCCAAGACTGAAAATCGCTTAGTCAAAGAATTTCTATTTCATTTTGCGAAAGATGACGGCTCGATTGATTGGGAAAAGCTTACAAAATTCAACAGCGGTGCGGGGCAGATGAAACTGGAAAAGATTTCCGCAAAAGACGATTAGCTCATAACGGATCTGTCCGTGCTTTTGGAGCGGCGGTTGGCCGCGCCCCGGCAGTCTTGGCGGACGCCTACGTTGTTTTCCTCCGCCCGCCGCCGCGCGCCTATCTTGGCGGCGGGCTACCCTTCGGTTGAAATCGGCTCGCCATGTCCGGCGTTTGCTGCAAAACTGCGGGCGCAATGCGAATTCTCGCCCTCGATCATGGAACCAAGCGCATCGGCGTCGCGATCAGCGACGAAACGAAAACCATTGCGCAGCCGCTGGAATACATCCTCGCCGAGCCGTTCGCGGCGTTTCTGGAGCGGCTGAAAAAAATCCTCGCCGAGAAGGAGATTGACCTCGTTCTCATCGGCCTGCCGCGCAACATGGACGGCAGCCATGGGCCGGCGGCGCAAAAAGTAGAGACGTTCGTCGGCGTGTTGAAAACCGCCATCACCGTGCCCATCAAAATGTGGGATGAGCGGCTGACGTCCACGATGGCCAACCGGATTTTGATCCAGGGCGGCGTGCGCCGCGACCAGCGCAAAGAAAAAGTGGACAAGATGGCGGCGGCAATTTTGCTGCAGAGCTATCTGGACGGAATTTAACCATCAAGACACAAAGACACCAAGTTTGTGAAGCCACAGAGTCACAGAGAACACAAAGTTGAAAATCAAAAAAAGTTTTCCTCTGTGCGTTCTGTGTCTCGGTGGCAAAAATTCTTTTTCTCGGTGCCTTGGTGCCTTGGTGGTTTATGAATTTGAAATTCAAACTCGTCATCGCCTACGACGGCACGGCTTACCAAGGCTGGCAGGTGCAAAAGATCGGCACGGGCGTGCAGGAAAAAATCGAGTCGGCGTTTGGTCGACTGTTTCCGAGCGTCAAGCGCATCCACAGTTCCAGCCGCACGGACACGGGCGTCCACGCGCTCGGCATGGTGGCGCACGTGGAGATTCCGCGCGCGGAATTCAAAATGCCCGTCGGCCGGCTCGCGCTCGCGCTCAACGCCTTTTTGCCGGCGGACATCCGCGTGCTGTCGGCGGCGCGCGCGCCGGAGAAATTTCATGCGCGCTTCGACGCGACGGGCAAACAGTATCGCTATTCCGTCTGGAATCATGCGGCCATGAATCCGCTGCTGCAAAATCACGCGTGGCATGTGCCGGCAAAACTGGATCTGGCGGACATACGTGCGGCGGCAAAACTTTTCATTGGCCAGCACGATTTCCGCTGTTTCGCCGGCACGCGCAGTTACGAAATGGAGTCTAATGTGCGCACGCTCATGCGCTGCGACATTAAAAAATCCGGCGCGCAACTGACGTTCATCATCGAGGGCGACGGTTTTCTCTATAAAATGTGCCGGGGCATCGTGGGAACCTTGGTGCAGGCCGGCCAGGGCAAAATTCCGCCGGCGAAAGTGGCGGGCATTCTGGCCAGCCGCGACCGCCGCGCCGCCGGCATGACTGCGCCCGCGCATGGGCTGGTCTTGTGGAAGGTTTTTTACAAATAAATTGTAGCGGCGCTCTGTGAGCGTCGCTTTTTTCGGCGGTCACAGACCGCCGCTACAAAAATGAACATTGTTTTGGTCGAACCGGAAATTCCGCCGAACACGGGCAACGTGGCGCGGCTCTGTGCGGCCACGAAATCCGTTTTGCATCTCATCGAACCGTTCGGTTTCAAGCTGGATGATGCGCAGCTCAAACGCGCGGGCATGGATTACTGGCGGCAGGTCGAGTGGCATCGCTGGAAAAATTGGAGCGCGTTTGCGGAAAAACTTCCGGCGGACGCGCGGCTGTGGTTCATCGAATCGAACGGAGAAAAAAATTACTGCGACGTGAAATTTTCGGCGGCTGATCATCTGGTTTTCGGACGTGAGACGGCGGGCCTGCCGAAACAGCTTTTGGAACAGCACCGCGAAAACTGGCTGCGGATTCCAATGTTCAATGCGGAATCACGTTCGCTGAACCTGTCCAACTGCGTCGCGCTGGTTTTGTTTGAGGCCTTGCGGCAGCAGGGTTTTGCCGGCGAGATTCAACCCGGATGATTGGATTGACGGATAGGTGGATGAATGGACTGTCGCGTTTTCACCAATAATCCATTCATCCACCAATCCATCAGTCCGGTTCACGCGGCTGGCGCGACGGGCGGATCGTCAGCCGGCGGCGCGGCAGGTGCGTCCGTCTGCCACGCCGCGATTTTTTCAATGCGGTTGCGGCGTTTGCCACCATGCAGTTCGAACTCCACCTCGTCGCCAACTTTGCGGTTGAGCAGCGCCATGGCGACGGGCGTGAGATAGCTGATGACGCCCTTGTCAGGATCGGAATCCCACGCGCCGAGAATGGTGAACGTCTCAATCTGGTTGGACGACAAATCCGTGACGACGACCATGGTTCCCGGCCCGACGGCTTCGATGCCGGCATTGGCAAAATCCTGGCCGCGTGCGCGGTTGAGCGCGGCTTCGAGATCGTCTTTCTGGCGCATGAGAATTTTTTGCATCTCCTTCGCGGCCTTGTATTCGTGGTTTTCGCGCAGGTCGCCGTAGCTGCGGGCGACGGCGATTTCCTTGGAGTTCGCCGGAATTTTTTTCTCCACGAGTTCCTGGTATTCCAGCCGGCGGCGTTCGAGGCTGGCCCAGGAGACGAGCAGGCCGGATTCCTGTTTGGTCTGTTCGCCGCTGACGAGCGACTGCACGGCGGGATGCGCCTTGACGAGGCGCGCGAGCAGCGAGCGTTTGTCCATGTCGTCAAACACGGGCGACAATTTCAGCGCGCGGGTGAGGTCTTTGATGACTTCAATGTCCGCCGTGGCGGTCAGCTCGGCGATCAACTGCTGGTCTTCGAGGATGAAATCACGCAGGCGGTTCGAGCGTTTTTCGTTGAACTGGTCGCGTTCCATCGCGGTGAGCATCGCGCGGAAAACTTCCGGGCCGAGGATGTCCACAAAATCTTCGTTGCGCTCGCGGCCGAACCACAAAAGCAATTCGCTGCTGGCGGTATGCTGGTTGATGAGGCGCGCCAGCGATTCCTTGAGCAAATCCAGCCGGCCGTTGCTGATGAGGATGCCGGCGATTTCCCTGGCGAGCTTCGCGGAGACATAATTCAGCGCGCTGCGCAGCACGTCCTGCCACTTGTCGGGATTCGCGGCCTTGAACGATTCGAGCGCATGATGATGCTTGGCGGCGGGAATGGTTTCGAGCAGCGGGCCGAACCTAATGCCTTCCTGCAGCCAGACCTGCGCGGCGGAAATTTCATCTGCGGCGGGCGGCAGACCGGCGGCCTCGCGCAATTCGTCGCGCGCAAAAACCGCCTCCAGCGCCACCGCCGGCTGCGTGCGCTGGTGCGACGCGATCTCGGGGTTCAGCGCGGCAATGACCTCTTGGGCCGCTGCTGCCTTGTCTTTCAAATCCGTTACCGCCTTGAGAATTTCCGCCACCACGGCCACGCGCGCCTTGAGCCCTTTTGCCGCGTGGAAATCCGCGAGCAGCCGGTCTTGCAACGAGGTTTCCTGCGCCTGATAAACAATCGGCTCCGTTTTTTTCAAAGGCACGATGAAGTGGCCGTCTTTTTTCATTTCGCGCCGCGCGGTTTCCCACCATTTCTTCCAGTCGTCGCTGATGACATCGGGCACAAGCACGTTTTGAATTTGATCCGTTGTCGCCTTGCCGCCAAAGCTGTTCAGAACGATTTTAATCAGGTCAATGTGATGCGCGGCGAGATGGCGGACGGCGGCGAGGTCCGTCGCCTTGCGCGCGAGAATGTGTTCTTTCGGAACCGGCTTGAGCGATTCAGCGGCGAAGCCCAGATCCATCGGATGGCCCGGTTTGCCCGGAAAATCAATCGTGAACCGCGCGAACATCGTGTCCACTGTCTTGATGCGTCCAAAGCCCCAGCTCCGGTGTGTGCAGCAGCCGGCCTCGGCCAGTTGTGTGAGCGCCGCCACGTGCTTGCCCTCGATTTTTCCCGCCGCCGCCAGTTTTTCAAATTCTGCTTTCATAAATTTTTAATCTCGCATCCCGCAAATAGAATCTCTTAATTAAAGTAGGTGAACGGCCAAAATCCAAGACAAATTGCGGCGCGAGTTTTGTGCCAGCGCGGCCAGCGCGACGAATTTACGGAAAACCTGCTCGAAATTGCGCTCGCCGACGACGCGCTTTCGCCGGCCGACCGCCGGCTGTGCCACGAACTCGTCTGCGGCGTCGTCCGCTGGCAGGCCGCGCTCGACTGGCTCATTAAGCGCAAGACCGCGCCGGGCCGCGAGCAGCGCCCGGTATTGCAAAACCTGCTGCGCCTCGGCCTCTACCAGATTTTCTGGCTGGATCGCATCCCGCCGCACGCCGCCGTCCACGAAACCGTCGAGCAGGCCAGGCGCTCCGGCCACGGCGCGCAAGCCGGCTTCATCAACGCCGTCCTGCGCGGCTGCCTCCGCGAGGCCGGCGGGATCAAAAAAATTCTCGCGGGCCTGAAAATCTCCCAGCCCGCGCTCGGCTGGTCGCATCCCGGATGGCTCGTGGAAAAATGGCGGAAAAATTACGGCGATGAAAAAACGCGGCAGTTGCTCGAATGGAACAACACGCCGCCAAAAACTTTCGCCCGCGTCAACACGCTGAAATTCCGTGGCACCGGCGAGACGCCGGTGCCACTGCCGCGCGACGCCGGCGACCTACTCGCTCGCTGGCGCGAGGAAAATGTCGAATACGATTTTTTCACGCGCGAGTGGACCGGCGAGAATCTCGCCTTCGAGTTAAAATCGCATCCGCCGCTGAACTCGCTGCCGAGTTTCCGCGATGGCTGGTTTTACTTGCAAGACCCCAGCACGCTGCTCGCGCCCGCGCTGCTCGGCGCGCAGCCCGGCGAAAACATTCTCGATTTGTGCGCCGCGCCCGGCGGCAAAACCACGTTCATCGCGCAGCAGATGAACAACACCGGCAAAATTGTCGCACAGGACACTGTGGCCGAACGGCTGAAATTGATCCGCGAAAATTGCGCCCGGCTGGGTGTGACGTGCGTGGAGCCGGTTTTGCCATCAACTCTCAACTCTCAACTCTCAACTAATTTTGACCGCATCCTGGTTGATGCGCCCTGTTCCAACACCGGCGTCATGCGCCGCCGCGTGGATTTGCGCTGGCGGATTTCGCCGGAGGAAATTTTGCGGTTGCGACAAACCCAACTCGATCTGCTCAAACTCGCCGCGCCGAAATTAAAACCCGGCGGCGTTTTGGTCTATAGCACTTGCAGCCTGGAGCCGGAGGAAAATTCCGGGGTCGTCAAAGAATTTTTGCGCGAACACAAAAATTTCAAATTGGAAACCGAACGCGAACTGCTGCCGTTTGCGGACAATGTGGACGGCGCGTATGTGGCAAAAATATCATGCTGAATGTCGCCACAATTGATCCGTGCTTATTACCAGGAAAAACCTGCTTCATTTCCATCCAAGCGCCACCGTTCCGGCGTGCGTTGCCACTGCCAGTCCAAAGGTTCGGCCAGCGGTTGTGGCCGGGCGGCGGCATTCAAAGCCGCGCGCAACGCATTCGCCTGTTCCGCATTCACGGTTTCATGCGGAAAGGAAATGAACAGCGGCGTGCCGCTGTGAGCCAGCAACTCAAGCCATTGGGAATTTTTCCTCCACGGCACGGAATTGCCGGACATCTGGCCGACACAGTCAGCATCCACGGCGTAAAAAGTTCCGTTCTGCGGCGCGCGAAAAGCGAGGCAGTTCACGCCCATTTCGCGCGTGCGATTCCAATCCCGGCCGCTGGTGTCATCGCCAATGCGTTGCATTTCAAAAAGCCCGGCCGCCAGGTGGCCCATGGTGTTGCAACCGATGATGAGGGTGTCATTGCCCGCCGCTTCGCGGATGTCGCGATAAAGACCGCGAATAACTTCCGCCGTGGTTTGGGAACGATCGGCGAAAGCCCAGCCGTCCGGCGTGACTTCAGCGCCCATCTGGCTTCCCCACCGGCCGCAAATGTCGTAAGTGGTGTAATCATGCTTGATAAGTTGATAACCCCAGCCGTGAAAGCGCGCCACGGTTTCGCGGATTAGAGCGCGAACTCCTGGAACCGTTGGATCCAGAAATTCCGGGTCTCTCTCCAATCGCCAGCTTCGCGGCTGGCCTGCATTGGCAATCAATGGCCGATACCACAACCCCGGACGCGCACCTAGGGCGGTAATATCGCGGGCAAATTCCGCCATGGTAAGTGTTTTGCTAAAATGCGGATTAACCTTGTTCCAATTCTGCAAACCAGGGTTTTCTTCATCCTTCTCTTTCCACTGCCAGCCGTCATCCACCACCGCGAAAGGCTCGTTGCCATTCTTGGGACTAAGTGAAACCACATAGGCGACATTGGTGAGAAAGTTGTCCGCCGTGTCATGCCCATAAGTGCAATACCAGTCATTGAAACCATAAACCGGCTGCTTCGGCAGGCGCGGCTTCGGACACATCAATTTGCAAAACGCCCGGTCGGCGGCAAAAGGCGTCTCATCCAACTTGCCGCGGCGACTAATCACCGTGCAGACTTCCAGTTTGCGTCCACCAAGTTGAACTCCCATTCCGCCGCAGCGGACATCCGCATGAAGCGTGATGCCATTCTTGTCCGCAGTCCAATAGCACAAAGCTCCCGGGCCAGTCATTACGCCATAGCCATGTGTAAGATTGTTGTCGCTGGCCAGAAAATACCAAGGCATCACCCGCTTGGCATCAAGGGTCTTCCATTCTAAGTCACCATAAGCACGTTCCCAGGCGTCGCCCAGATATTTCCAACCGGATGCCAGCGGCGCATTCCATCGGATTTGCAGCCACTTCACTGCCGTGTCAGGCGCGGCAAGCTCAACCATCAATTCATTCCGATGCGAATGGAACCCGACTTTGACTTTATCATTGAACCAAAGACCCTTCGCTTCAGTTCTAAGTTCATAAGAACCGGCCTCCGTGACCACCGAGACGGCATCCGGTGCGCGTTGAATATCATGAAATTGGTTGGTCTCGAATCCTGCGAACGCACAAGCCATGGTTGCCCGCAGCAGCACCCAGCCTAACATTCCTATTTTGCCGATTCGCACAAGTTTCATTCGAGGCCAGACACATCCATTAAGAGTGCCGGTTTTGTCCCAAGAGATTTTCCATATATCACATCCCCATGATTTGATAACCGGAATCCACATAAATGACCTGGCCGGTGATGGCCGCCGCGCCGTCGCTGGCGAGGAACATTCCGGTCGCGCCGAGTTCTTCCGGCAAAACATTTCGTTTCAACGGTGATTTCGCCTCGTAGTGCTTGAGCATTTCGCTGAAACCGGAGATGCCGCGCGCCGCGAGCGTGTTGACCGGGCCGGCGCTGATGCAGTTCACGCGGATTTTTTTGGGGCCGAGATCGTAGGCGAGATAGCGCGTGCTGGCTTCGAGCGACGCCTTGGCCACGCCCATGACGTTGTAATGCGGCACGACTTTTTCCGCGCCGTAATAACTCATCGCCACGATGCTGCCGCCTTCGGTTATCAACGGCGCGGCGGCGCGGGCAAGCGCAACGAGTGAATATGCGCTGACATCATGCGCGACGCGAAACGCCTCGCGGCTCGTGTTCACGAATTCACCTTCGAGCGCGTCTTTCGGCGCGTAGGCGACCGAGTGCAAAAGCAGATTTAATTTTCCAAATTTCTCGCCGACGGTTTTGAAGACGTTGGCGATCTCGTCGTCCTTCGTCACGTCGCACGGCAAAATCAAAGTGTCGCCGCCAAACGTTCCGGCGAGTTCGGCGACATTTTCCTTCACGCGCTCGCCCTGATAAGTGAACGCGAGCCGCGCGCCTTCCCTGGCCCATGCCTGCGCGATGGCCCAGGCGATGGAGCGTTTGTTGGCGACGCCGAAGACGATTCCGGTTTTTCCCGCGAGTAATGACATAGGTGCGTAATTTGTTGAATGGTTGAACCGCGCGAATGTTTAATCTTTTTTGCCCGGCCGCGCAAAGAAAATTCACAGCCTCGACTCGGCCGCCGCCAACCGCTTAAACTGGCGGCAATGGATTCAAATCAAATCGCCGACGGACTGATCCAGTATCTGATGCTGGTCGCGCTGCTGACCTTCCACGAATTCGCCCATGCGTGGACGGGCTGGAAATGCGGCGATGACACGGCCCGGCTGCAAGGCCGCCTCTCGCTCAATCCCATTGTCCACATTGATCCGGTTGGCACGGTGCTGCTGCCGTTGCTGATGATTTTCATGCCGACCAGCGTGGGGCGTTTTATCATCGGCTGGGCGAAACCGGTGCCGTTCAATCCCCACAATCTCGGTAATCCCCGGCGTGATGAAATCCTCATCGCCATGGCCGGCCCGGCGATGAATCTGGTTCTCGCCGTGGCGCTGGTGGCGTTCGCGCGGGTCGGCCTGATGTTTCATTCCGGCGAGGCCGCCGAACTTTTCATGTCCGGGGCCGCGTTGAGCCTGCTGCTTTGCTTCTTCAATCTGATTCCCATTCCGCCGCTGGACGGCTCGCACGTCCTGCGCAACGTGACCGGCATGAGCTACGAAGCTTACGCCAATTTCGCACGGTTCGGTTTCATCATTGTCATTGTCCTGCTGCAAATTCCGGTTTTCCGTCAGACACTTGGCCAGGTCACTTACGGCACCCTGGACGTGCTGGGGCAATTTTTTGGCGTGTATTGAACGCCGGTTTTGGCAGCAAACTCCGTCATGAACCTGCTCGAAATCAAAAATCTGAAAATGGACTTCGGCAAAAATGCCGACGCCTTGCGCGCGATTGACGATGTGTCGTTCACCATTGGCGCGGGTGAAACCGTTTGTCTCGTCGGTGAAAGCGGCTGCGGCAAAACCGTCACTGCGCTTTCAATTGCAAAATTGGTTCCGACGCCGCCAGCCAATTATGTCGGCGGAGAAATTTTATTGAACGGCCAAGATGTTTTGAAAATGTCGTCGCGCGAGTTGCAACAAATCCGCGGCGGCGTGGTGAGTTATGTTTTTCAAGAACCCGGCGCGTCGCTGAATCCAGTTTTTCGCGTCGGCGCGCAAATCAAAGAATCGCTCAAGCTGCACAAGCCCGAAAAGGCGAACGACACCGAAGTCATCCGCCTGCTGAAACTCGTCGGCATTTCCGCGCCGGAATCGCGCATCAAAAATTATCCGTTCGAGATGTCCGGCGGCATGCAGCAGCGCGTGATGATCGCGATGGCGCTGGCGAGCGAACCGAAATTGCTCGTCGCCGACGAACCGACCACCGCGCTCGACGTGACGATTCAGGCGCAGATTCTGGATCTGTTGAGCGAACTCAAGCAGCGGCTCGGCATGGCGATTTTGCTCATCACGCACAATCTCGGCATCGTCGGCGACATGGCCGACCGCGTGGCCGTGATGTATGCCGGGCAGATCGTCGAACTTGCTCCCGCAAAAGAATTATTGCGCCGCCCGCTACATCCTTACACGAAGGCGCTGATGAATTCCGTGCCGAAACTTGGCGCGACAATCCGGTGGGGCGAGGCTACTGACGAGCCGGGCTGCGCGGCAAAGACGGCTCGCGAGGACGTTCGCCCCACCAGATTGCAATCCATTCCCGGCAACGTCCCGCGCATCGGCAATTTTCCGCCCGGCTGCCGGTTTGCCCCGCGCTGCCCGATTGCCAAACCGGAATGTTCCGAAAAAATCCCCGAACTGCTCGAAGTCGAACCCGGACGTTTCGTGAGATGTCCGTTTTGGAAATAAAAACTTGCATTGAAGAATAATTTGAATACTATGAGTCTCATATGAATTTGCGTGCGCCGACTGCTGTTGACCTTTTTTGTGGCTGTGGAGGACTTTCCGCAGGACTCCGAATGGCAGGTTTTCGCGTGTTGGCTGGGGTTGACCTTGAACCGCGATATATGGCGACGTTCGCTCACAATTTTCGCAATGCTCAAAGTTTGCGATTAGACCTGTCAAAAACGTCTCCGTCAGAATTCATGTCGCTATTGGGAATTGAGGCCGGAGAACTGACTTTGTTGGCTGGCGGTCCGCCATGCCAAGGATTTTCAAAAAATGTTCCGAGAAAACAGCGGCTTTTGGACAGTGCAAACAACAAGCTCGTCAAGACGTTCTTGGATTACTGCGAAGGCTTGAAACCAAAGTTGATTTTGATGGAGAATGTTGCGGAGATGAAGAACGGCTTCGCCCAAAGTTACACCGACGAAGTTCTGTCGCGCTTGAAAGAGGAAGGTTATACCGTTACGCCCGGCGTTTTGAATGCGGCTGATTTTGGAATCCCGCAACGTCGAAGGCGCGCATTCTTCATTGCGAGTCGCGATGGAATCAAATTGGAATTCCCCAAACCGACGCACTCGACGCTTTCCGATGAATCTTTTCTGTTTTCACTTCCGCAGCGTGTTTCCGTTTGGGATGCAATTGGCGATTTGCCGCCTCTCAAGCATGGTGAAGGAAAACCAGTTTGCGAATATGCTTCCGAACCATTTTCGGATTTTCAGCGACTGATGCGGAACGGATCAAAAACAGTTTCAAATCATATCGCGCGGCATTTGCAGCCGAAACAATACCAACGGCTGGCTTCTCTCCTGCCGGGTCAAGGTCTTGCAGATTTACCGAAACATTTACGCCCGAAATCAGGCTATAGCGGCGCGTATGCCCGCCTGACAAAAGAAATGATTGCGCCAACAATCACTCGTTGGGTTTTTCATCCCGGCTCTGGACGGTTTGGTCATCCTGTAGACTTCCGAGTCATCACTATTCGTGAGGCGGCTCGTATTCAGGGTTTCCCTGATAGTTTTGAATTCGTGGGCACTTACACCCAGCAGGCAGGACAGGTTGGTAATGCAGTTCCGCCATTACTAGCAGAGCGCATTGCAGAATCCTTATTACAAAAAGTTCAGCTTTCGAGTCGGGCAAGAAGCTCCATGAATTTCTCCAAGCCGATTCTCTCGGCGACGGGTGGAAATTTGAAAGTTACGGCATGAGCATCGCCGGGCTTCGGCCACCAGTTTGATTCTCCGCTGAAATGTAATTGGTTCTCGCCAAGTCCGTGCCAAGCAAACCATTTCTTTTTCGTCGCTTTATGAATGCCGTGAAGAGCCGAGAGTTGTTCTTTTTTCTTGGTTTTCTTTTGCTTCGACCACTTCCAAACGAAATCAGACGCGGAAAATATCTGTGGATGCTCTCGTGTTGCAAGCAGTCGCTCGAAATACGTCACTTGTCCATCGCCATGAACGATCAAACGGCAGTAGCCAATTTGTTCCAACCCGTAATTGTTCATGCTTGTAAGAGCGTGCGCGTTACAAAACTCGATGATTGCGTCACCGAGTGCTTGCACGCCTCTTTTTGATTTTCGAGACGCTAAAATTAATTTTTCGCGCATCGGAATTTTCGCTCGCTTCCAAGTCACCGGCGTGTCCGCTTTCGTTGACTTCACCTGCCAACCACATTTTGATCCTGGCTTGATTACATCTACGAAGTCATATTTTCCAAGCATGACGCCTTCTCGAACGTGAGCCAACAAAGCTTCCATGATGCCGCCGGGAATTGTGTCTGATGACAAGGGCAGACGCATATAACTTGAAAGAACTCGGCCAATTTCCATCAACTGTGCCGTGGAGGAGAAAATGTTTTCAGGATTCACGGCTTGGTTGATTTACGATTTACAAGAGTTCCCGGCTCGACTCCTAATGCATTGGCAAGTTTGAAAAGTATAGTCAGGGTTGGATTCCGAATTCCGCGTTCGATTCCACTAATGTATGTCCGATGCAGACCGGCTTTTTCAGCCATCTCTTCTTGAGACCAACCTTTCGCCTCGCGTAATCTGCGAACGGTATTGCCCAAAAGAACTGTCGGTTTCATTTCGCCCGATGATGCCAAAAGTAGCCGATTGTTCTACACCCGATGAGTCTCATTTTATTCGCGTCTTTGCGTCTCTGCGTTAAATCCAGTTTTGCCGCATTGACGCCAAACCGCATTGCGCTTAATTTTCCAGCATGAGCACGGTTGCTGAAATCAAGGCTGCGATTCCCTCGCTGACGCTCGAAGAGCGCGCCGAGGTCGCGCGCTGTCTGGGCAATTGGCAGGACGACGCGTGGGATGAGCAGATGAAACGCGACATCGCCGCCGGCAAGCTGGACAAATTGCTGTCCAAAGTGGACGACGACATCGCGCACGGAAAACTCCGCGATCTTCCGTGATTTCCAAAACCCACGAGGATTTCTGGGCTGGCTTCGACGCTTTGCCAAAAGCGACCCAAAAACTGGCGCGGAAAAAATTTCATCTCTGGCGGGAAGAGCCTTTCAATCCTTCATTGCAGTTCAAGGAATTGCTCCAAGACGTCTGGTCGGCCCGCATCAATCAGAATTATCGCGCGCTCGGCCGACGCAAAGGAAATTTAATCGTGTGGTTTTGGATTGGCACGCACGCGGAATACGACCAACTTCTAAGGCGGTTGAAATAAATTTTGCCGCATTGGCGCCAAACCGCATTGCGCTTAATTTTCCAGCATGAGCACGGTTGCTGAAATCAAGGCTGTGTTTCACCGTGAGCGATCTGCGAAATGCAGATCGAGAATTTTTACATGGCGGTCGGTGAAATCGTCCCAGAATTTGACGGCAAATTTTCCGAAGACATGAACGTTCACTCGCCGCCCAGAAGAATCGTGTTCAACAAAATCGGAAAACTTGGATGGAAATGCCGCGATGTCGCGGAAGCATTTGAGCAAGTCGCGCTGCTCGCGCGGTCGAAGTGTGCGGAGAAAATCGAGAACATCAACGGCAATGAACAGCCGCGAGTCGCTCATTTTAATTGAGACCCAGTTTGCGCTCGCATTGTTCGGGCGTCAGCCAGTGGTTGGGAGATTTGTCATCAATTTTTTGCGCCAGTTCCGCTGCGTAATCAGGACGGCTGTGGTCTTCGAGCGTGACCATGAAAGCCATGAGCTTGCGGCGCTGCTCGGATGAGAGCGCGGTCACTTCGGTTTGAAGCACTTCAATGCTCATGCGCAAAAAATACGCCCGTTGCGAGATGCACGCAAGCCGTGAATTTAATTCAAATCCCGCGCCTGCGGTAAAATTTGTCGGACGATCCCGCTTCTACGGAGCTTTGTCATTTTTCGATTCGTTGCCACAAGATTTCGCTCCTGGCGGAGCTTTGGCGTTATGTAGTTATAAAAAAACCAGCACGCGGTTTTGCGCCGCGTGCCGGTTGTGTGGTTGTCGAAGGTTCAGGCCTTGCCGCCAAAGCTCGCGTAATCGTCCAAATCCAGCACGTCGAACCAGGTGGCGATGTCCGCGCGTTTGGGCGCGGCGGCCTTGTGGATTTCGTTGAAATGCTCGCGGGATTCAGGATTGTCCGGCGCGGACTGTTCGGCGAAAGCGGACCAGGCGGCAATCTCCACCGGCGAGCGGGAATGCTTCGCGTTTTTCCCGATCCATTCAATGATTTCACTGTCGCTTTTGTCGAGCTGTTTTTTCAGTTCTTCCGGATCAATGCCGGCGAATTCCAGGAAATCCTGGTCGAGCGGACAGGCGTAATGATAGTCGCCGTTTTTGCCGGCCAGCGTCGCGCGGCCCTTGTCCAGGCAGCGCGGCAGAATGACATAGCCGCCGAGCCGCACGCGCGGGCTGCGCGGCGGGAATTTCGTCAGGTCAGGTGTGTGTAATGACATAATTGTGTTTGTTTTCAGTTTGAACGCCGCCTTTCTTTGCGGCGGAACTCAAGTTGCACCGAAAATGCCGAATTGCAAGTGCCGCCGGAAAATTTTATTTTACCGGCGTGAAACACTCTGGCAAGGCGGCGAAGTCCGCGCTCATCCTCATCGGCCTGTCTGGCGCGGCCGTGCTGGTGCTGATTGGCGTGGCCGTCATCGCCAAATTCATCGGCTCGATTGTGATTGGGCTGGCGGGCCTGCTGTTGCTGCTCTGGGCACTGTTTGTAATTTTCACGTTTTATTTTTTCCGCGACCCGGAGCCGGCGGTGCCGGCGGGAAAAAATCTGGTCCTCGCACCGGGCCACGGCAAGGTGGACACGATTGACACGACGACGGAACCGGAATTTCCCGGCGGCGAATGCCAGCGCATCTCCATTTTTCTTTCCGTGTTCGACGTTCACGTCCAGAACGCGCCGGTTACTGGGCGCGTCGCTTTTCTTAAACACTCGCCCGGCCAGTATCTCAACGCCATGCGCGCCGATTCCGCGAAATACAATGAAAATGTTTTGATCGGCATCGAAACCGGCGAACCGCCGGGCGCAAAAATCGGCGTGCGCCTCATCGCCGGCCTGATTGCGCGCCGCATCGTGCCGTTCATCGCGGACAACGAGATCGTGCAGCGCGGCGAACGCATCAGCCTGATTCAGTTCGGCTCGCGCGTGGAGGTTTATCTGCCCCGGAGCGCGAAGATAAAAGTCCAGCTTGGCGACCGCGTGGCCGGCGGCGAAAGCATCCTCGCGGAACTTGTGTAAAAATGGAAACCAAACCGCCAGCCAAATCTCCCGCGTCGCAAGACAGCGAGCGGTTGAAAATTTATTTTCTGCCGAATTTGTTCACGGCGGGAAATTTGTTTTGCGGTTTCGTCGCGCTGACCAAAATTGTCGAGGCCAACCTCACGCCCGACGCGGACGGCATGGTCAATTGGATGCCGATCAAAGTCGCGCTCGCCTTCATTTTGCTCGCGTGCATTTTCGATTTATTCGATGGCCGCGTGGCGCGCATGGGCGGACACGAAAGCCCGTTTGGGCGCGAGTTCGATTCACTCGCCGACCTGATTTCATTTGGCGCGGCCCCGGCGTTTCTCGTGCATCGTGTCGTGCTGCATGACGTATTCAGCGATGATTACGCCGAACTGGGCTGGTTCATCGCCTCGATTTATTTGATCTGCGGCGCGTTCCGGCTCGCGCGATTCAACTGCCTGTCGGCGATGAACGCGCCGGGCGCGGGCAAGGATTTTCTCGGCTTCCCGATTCCCTCGGCGGCGGGACTGGTGGCGTCGCTGACGCTGTTCATTATCAAACTGAATGAAAAAGAAAAAGGCCTCGGCCATTGGGGATATTTGCTGCCGGTGGTTTTGGTTTTTCTATCGGTGATGATGGTCAGCGAGGTGCGGTATCCGAGCTTCAAATCGCTGGGGCTGCGCTCGACCACGACCTTTCTGAAAGTCCTGATCGGCGCGCTGTTCCTCGGTCTGCTGCTGGTGCTGCGCGAAAAGATTTTGTATTACGTGCTGCCGCTGTTCTTCACGGCGTATCTGCTCTACGGTTTCGTGCGCCCGCGCCTTTCGCGCGCCTGGCGCAAGGAAATCGAGGAGGACGACGACGCCGACCTGGAGGCGGAGGGCTGACATGGCTGAAACGCACCCAGTTTTGCTGGCCGCCATCGCGGGCTTTGTCTGCGCGCTGGTGTTCGCCTCGATTCCCGTCGGGCCGATCAACCTGACCATCCTCAACGAAGGCGCGCAACGCGGGTTTCGCTGGGCGCTGATGATCGGCCTGGGCGCGGCGGTGATGGACACCATTTACTGCGGCATCTCCTTCACCGGCTTGTCGTCGTTTTTTGACCGCGGCCTGGTGAAAGCCTCGATGCAGGTTTTAAGTTTCGTGTTCCTGCTGTTCCTCGGCTTCAAATTTCTGCTGGCGCAATCCGTGAAAGTTCCGACCAGGCTCGACGCCGCCTCGGAAAAAATCGAGGCGCGGCTGGAGCAGAAACTGCATCCGCACTCGGCCTTCATGACCGGCTTCGTCCGCGTGCTGGGCAACCTCGGCGTGCTGCTCACCTGGATCGTGCTGTCCGCGAACCTGCTGGCGCACGACTGGGTGGACGACACGTTTCCCGCCAAGTCCGTCTGCGTGGGCGGAGTTTTCGCCGGCACCGCGCTCTGGTTTGTGTTCGTGAGTTTCGGCGTGTCGCGCACCCACGGCAGATTCAGCGAAAAAACCCTGCTGCGCCTGCAACATCTTTCGGGCATCTGCCTCATCATCGCCGGCCTGTTTGACGGCGGAAACATCGCGTGGCACCTCGCCAAACATGGCCCGCATCTTCAACGGCTGGAATATCGCGCGGCCCCCGGCCAGACGGACAATTAATTTATGCTCAAAACTGGAATCGTCGGCCTGCCCAACGTCGGCAAATCAACCTTGTTCAACGCCGTCACCCGCACGCGCAAAGCCGAGGCCGCAAACTATCCGTTCTGCACCATTGACCCCAACATCGGCATCGTCACCGTGCCGGACGAACGGCTTTACGTTTTGCAAAAAATTGCGAAAACGAACGTCGTCATTCCCGCCGCGATTGAATTTGTGGACATCGCCGGCCTCGTCAAAGGCGCATCGCAAGGCGAGGGCCTCGGCAATAAATTTCTCACACACATTCGCGAAGTGGACGCCATCGTGCAAGTCGTCCGCTGTTTCGAGGATGCGGACATTCACCACGTCACCGGCAGCGTTGATCCCGTGCGCGATATTGAAGTCATCACCACGGAATTAGTTTTGTCCGATTTGGAAGCCCTGCAAAAACGCCTCGCCAGCGTCGCCAAAGACGCCAAACGTGGCGACAAGGAAGCGTTCGCGCAGGAAAATGTTTTGAAAAAACTGGAGCCGCACCTCAACCAAGGCAAGCCCGCGCTCACGCTGCAATTGACGCCGGAAGAAAAAGCCATCTCACGTTTGTTCTGGTTGATGACCGACAAGCCGACGATTTTTGCGTGCAACGTGAAGGAAAATGATCTCGCCACCGCCGATCAAAATGCGTTCGTCCTGAAAGTCCGCGAATACACCAAGCACCATTTCGCCTGCGAAGCCGTCGTCATCAGCGCGCAGATCGAAAGCGATTTGATTGATTTGTCCGACGCCGAGGCGAAGGAATTTTTGAAAGAACTCGGCGTCGCGGAATCCGGCGTCGGCGCGCTCATCCGCGCGACGTATCATCTGCTCGGCCTGCGGACGTATTTCACAGCCGGCGAAAAAGAAGTCCGCGCGTGGACGATCCACAACGGCGACACCGCGCCGAAAGCCGCCGGCGTCATCCACTCCGATTTCGAGCGCGGCTTCATCAAGGCCGAGACCGTGGCTTACGACGATCTGGTGAAATTAGGTTCCGTCGCCGCCGCGCGCGAAAAAGGTTTATATCGGATGGAAGGCAAGGAATATGTCGTGAAAGACGGCGACGTGCTGCTGTTCAAGTTCAATGTTTAGTATTTACTCCGCATTGACGAAATGAATACCGCAGCATAATCTGCCATCAACATGAAAAATAAATATCACGTCACATTGCTCGAACATTCCGAAGGCGTGTCCGTCAGTTGTCCCGAACTGCCGGGTTGCCATTCGCAGGGCGCAACCGTGTCCGAGGCAATGGAAAACATCCGCGACGCCATTCAAGGCTATATCGAACTCTATGGCGTGCCGAAGCTGCATTGTGAAATCCGCGAGCTGGAATTGACCGCCGCGTGATATGCCGAAGCTTCCGGGCGTCAATCACCTTCGCGCCGTGAAGGCGCTGGAAAAAGCTGGCTTCCGCATTGACCGCCAGAGCAAACACATCTTCATGTCCAAAGGTTCGGTTCACGTCGTTGTGCCGCGAAACAATCCGGTGGATGCCTACACCATGGGCGCGATTGTGCGCGACGCGGGCATGAGCATCGAACAATTCAGGGAATTGTTGTAATTCGCCAAAGCGGATGGAAGGCAAGGAATACGTCGTCAAAGACGGCGACGTGCTGCTGTTCAAATTCAACGTCTAAGCCAGACGATCAATAATTGGCCTGCGAATAGATGTAGTTGGTGGCGTAATTTTGCCCGACCGCCTCGACATGGCCGTCGGCGAACGTCGCGTTGCTCCGATTGCGATGCCGGATGCTCAAAAAATTATGCGGAGTCGTGTATGGCGGGTCGGTGCCAAACGGCTCCCAGCGGCCGCACTGCACCACCCAAGTGCTTCCGAGCGCGGCTTCAACGGCTGGTTCGTCATTCCTGTTCAGAGCGGCCACCGGCTCCACCGCCATCATTTTACCGGCCGGATTGCGAACTTGGGTGGATTTGAAAGAATAGGTCACGCCGGTCGTAATGATGGTGGTAATGCCAGGGTTCACTTTGGCGGAGGTGATATTATAACTGGTCATCTCATAGCTGTAATAATATGGCTGGCTGCTTTGGGCATGCGTCACGCGGTCCTTGTCATTTTGATCCATCGGGCAGCGGAAAATGTTCGTGGAGGCGCCGGTGCCGAGCAGCTTGATGAGCGGGCTTTTGTTCAGCATGGCCTGGCTCCCATCCGGCATGGTGGCAACGGGATTCACTCGCCAGTAAATCCAATCTTCCTGATGAAAACCGTAAGTATCCGCCGAAGCCGCCCCGGAGTAAACATCACCGCTGTCGTTGAGATATAAAATCATTCCCAAGCCCAGTTGCTTGACGTTGTTCATGCAGTAAGCTTGCTGCGCCTTGGCCTTGGCCTTGGACAGCGCGGGCAGCAGCATCGCCGCAAGGATGGCGATGATGGCAATGACCACCAGCAGTTCAATCAACGTGAACGCCGCCTGACCTGGCGCACGCCGGACATTTTGACGGCATATTTGGAGAAGCTGGTTTGGTTTGTTCATAAAATCGGTTCGTTTCTTCTAATCAAGGCTCAACGATGCTCGTGTGAATAGAGGTGCCTGTCAAACTTACCATGTCAGGAACGATTCGCATATCAAGATGGTTGCAAAGTGCTTTGAAATTTCTGCACCCGTCCGAAAAACGGCAGGCGGGCAAAAACAACCATCCGCCGGTTTCACCCCAGCTTGTAACGCCGCATCGTCGGATCCACTTCCTGCGCCCAGGCGTCAATCCCGCCGCGCAGACAGCGAACCGGCTCCAAGCCGTGTCCCATGAAATAAGCGGAGGCATCAAGGGCATTTTTGCCCTGATGGTCAATGACGACAAGAGAACATTCGTTCGAGCCGCCGGCCATGATTTCGCGCATCACGTCCTGCGACAGCAGCACCGAACCGGCGATATGCACCGCCTCGAACTCCTCGCGCGAGCGCACGTCCACCAGCTTCACCGATTGGTTCTTTTGCAGCAGCTCCGCAAGTTCTTTCGGCGAGATCAAAACCTTCGCGTCCAGTTCGTGGCTGGATTGGATGTGCGCCAGCACTTCGGACACGCTCAAATTTCCATTGCGCGCGCAAACTTCCGCCAAAGTTTCCGCCGGCTGAAAACCGCAACTGGTGCAGCCGCCGATGTGATACCGCCGGAACAACGCCCGTTGCGCGCCGGGAAATTTTTCCAGCACGTCGCTCATCGGCGAATCCGCGCCAATTTCTGTTTCGATCAGCATGTGACAACTTAACTCACTTTCTTCCGCAGCAGGCGTGTTCCGAGCCGCTCAATTTTTCCACGCCGTGAGGAAATGGATTTTCCGCCAGATTTTCAACCGCCGCGATAATTCTGTCCGCCGCGTTGGACGGCAGTTTGCGCAAATCTTTGCGCGTGGATTTCTTCCACTCAATGCGAAAGGCATTGCGCTTCAATTCCTTTTTGAATTCCGCGTGAGGAATCGTTTCCTCGTCGCGCCGTTCGGCAATCACGGCCAGGTCTTCCAAATCTTCCTGAAGTTTTTCGTAGTCCTCAATCGGCAGCACGACGGCGGTCTTCCGTCCTTTTTCATTCGTCAAAAATTGAACTGTTGCGCTCATGCTTGGAAACTAACGGCTTTATGCGGCGGATTCAAATTGTTTCCGCAGCGTTTCCGCAATTTGAATAAACGTTTTGCCGCCGGATGATTCGATTCAAAACCTTGACAGAAGGCAATAAAGGAAACAAAGGTCATTCATTTCCGAATTTTTTTCTTTGTTGCCTTCGTTAGCTTCTGTTCGATTTTTTACGGCAAAAGTTTTTCGCGATGCGGCTGGTGGTCGCGGTTCCACCGGGACAAGGCGGCGTCGCTGGTGTCTGCAAAAAGAAATTGCAGTGTCGGCGATTCGACGTGGCCGTCGCAAAATACCACGTTGGCACGGCCTTGATGACGTGAAGATGGATTCAAATTATTGTTTTGGGCCGCCCAATCTGCACGACGAAATTCAAACACGTCATCACCATTATTGGTCGAGAGATCAAAACTATCACCTATCGCCATCATGTCGCTGGGATTGACCACTTCGGATTCGCCAATCGGAAGAATTGGAGGAATATCCTCGTTTTGAGAATCGGGATAGTGCCCCCCAAGTCCAAGATTTCCTTGGAGTCCTCCGCGTGTGATTGTGCCCAAGCGTTGTAGCCGTAGGAAAAACGGTCGGCTTGGTCACTGCTTGGAATATCCGGCCATTGGGCTGTCGGACAGCGCCATACGCCGGTCGTCCAAGAATTTGTTGGCAACTTGGAAATTCCAATCCCTTCGACTTCCAATTGGTAAAACCAAAAATTTTTGAAAAAACCATCAACTGACACATTGGAGCTCGGGTCTTTTCCCCACAGCACGAATCGAGGATAGGCATGATCATTTCCAAGAATTATGCCAAGGCCGATGCCGAGTTGATGCAAATTTCCGACACATTGAATTCTTTGCGCTCGTTGTTTAGCGCGAGAAAGTGCGGGAAGCAAAAGCGCCGCAAGAATTGCGATGATGGCAATGACCACCAGCAGTTCAACCAGCGTGAACGCAGAATCATTTTTATCCGGGTTCAACATTTTGCCGGGTAGCACAGGCCACCGGCCTGTGCCGAGCGGCGACCCGCCGCTCGGAACGGAAAAGGCGACCAAATTTTTCTGCGCGTCTGTTTTCAATATCAATGTTCTCCCCGTTTCGTCCGGCCAGTGGCCGGACGGCATAGGCGGGTCGCCTGTGCTACCCATTCCTATTTCGAAGTTTGGGTTCAATCTGTGTTTCATCCGTGACTAAAACATTTCAAAACCGATAAACATCCTTGCGATGCCGCACGCGCTGGATTTCAACCAGCTTGGATTCCGCCACAACTTCATAAACAATCCGGTAATCGCCCAGCCGGATGCGATAGGCGTGTTCCGACCCGCTCGATTTTTCCACGCCGTGAGGAAACGGATTTTCCGCCAGATTTTCAACCGCCCCGACAATCCGCTCCGCAGTGCTGGCAGCAGTTTGCGCAAATCTTTGCGCGTGGATTTCTTCCACTCAATGCGAAAGGCCATTGCGCTTCAATTCCTTTTTGAATTCCGTGTGAGGAATCGTTTCCTCGTCGCGCCGTTCGGCAATCACGGCCAAGTCTTCCAAATCTTCCTGAAGTTTTTCGTAGTCCTCAAATCGGCAGCACGACGGCGGTCTTCCGTCCTTTTTCATTCGTCAAAAATTGAACTGTTGCGCTCATGCTTGGAAACTAACGGCTTTATGCGGCGGATTCAAATTGTTTCCGCAACCTCACGGCGAAAGTTTTTCGCGATGCGGCTGGTGGTCGCGGTTCCAGCGGGACAAGGCGGCGTCACTGGTGTCTGCAAAAAGAAATTGCAGCGTTGGCGATTCGACGTGGCCGTCGCAAAACACCACGTTGGCTTTGCCTTGGTGACGCGCGTAACTTCTTTTGGTGCTGTTTTGTGCATCGAATGTGTAACCGGATATGGAATTTGTTGCATCTTTGAATCGTGTCAGATTCAAACTGTTATCTCCGATATGGTTGTCGTTTCCCCAAAATCCGTCGCCAATCGCCATCATTTCGCTTGGATTGGCAACTTCCGATTCACTTACAGGCGGTGCCATTCCGTCCGGGCCGCCACTCACGTGTCCGCCAAGTCCAAGAGGGTCGCTTAAGCTCAAGCCAAAAGCATTGTAGCCGTAACTTATGAAAAGTCTATTTGTCGGCCAGTTGGATGGTTTGGCTGCCGGACATTTCCAGACACCTTGGCCAAACCAATTGGAAAAAGAATTTCGATTTGGATTTCCCGGCATTGAAAGTTCGGTGAACTGCAAAGCAGTTACCCATGATCTCATGTGTTCGGGATAGCTTCCTTTGCGATAATTGGGATTGGTGCGCAAAGGATAAACGTTGTTGTCTATGACAAAAGCCTGCAATCCAATTCCAAGTTGCCGCACATTATTGACGCATACAATCCGCTGCGCTTTTCCTTTGGCTTGAGAAACAGCTGCCAGCAAAAGCGCGGCGAGAATTACGATGATGGCAATGACCACCAGCAGTTCAACCAGAGTGAGCGCCGACAAATCCACAGAAATTTTCTTTGGACTGGACTTGTAAAAATCAGCCGAATCAGCCGCCGGTTTCATTGCTGATTAAGCGTAGCGCGTTTTGAAAAGGTTGTCGCCCTGATTTTTGCGGTCGCGGAGCGACGCCGGAAATTAGCCCGGCACATTGTGCCGGGTTTGCGATTCACAAAATGAAACGTCCTGAAGGGACGGCGGAATCCATCGTCCTTTCAGGACGGTTGAATTTGTCGGGCGTGTTACCAGCCACTACGTAGCTGGCTAATTTCCATCGTCGCTCTGCGACAAAATCCGGGTTTCATCCGTGGCTAAAAATTATTTCAGATTTTTCCGCAGCGTTTCCGCGATTTGAATGAACGCTTTTCCCGCCGCGTGATTCGGTGCTGAAACTACAATCGGCATTCCACGGTCGCCGCCTTCGCGGATTTCGGTGAAGATCGGCACTTCGCCGAGGAACGGAACATTTTGCCGCGCGGCCTCGTCCTTGCCGCCGCCGTGGCCGAAAATTTCCACGCGTTCGCCGTTCGGCGCGGTGAAGTAGCTCATGTTTTCCACGATGCCGAGGATCGGCACGTTCACCTTGCGGAACATCGCGATGCCTTTGCGCACGACGCCGAGCGACGCTTCCTGCGGCGTGCTGATGATGACGCCGCCGTCGAGCGGCACGGTCTGGCAGAGCGAAAGCTGCGCGTCGCCCGTGCCCGGCGGCAAATCCACGAGCAGAAAATCCAGTTCGCCCCATTCGACGGCGAGGAGAAATTGCTGGATGGTTTTCGTGATCATCGGTCCGCGCCAGATCACCGGCTGGTCGTCCGTGACCAACAGCCCGATGCTCATCACTTTCACGCCGTGATTGGACGGCGGCACGAGGCGCTCGGCTTCGTTGACGGTCGGTTTTTCGTGAACGCCCATCATCAGCGGAATGCTCGGCCCGTAAATATCGCAATCAAGCAAACCGACTTTCGCGCCGAGATGCGTGAGCGCGCAAGCGAGATTCACGGAGCAAGTGGATTTGCCGACGCCGCCCTTGCCGCTGGCGATGGCGATAATTCGTTTCACGCCGGAAACTTTATTTTGATTCGCGAATGGATTTGATGGCGCGGCTGATCCGGCGGCAGGTTGGCGAACTTCGACGTGAACATGATTCACGCCGGGCAAAGATTTCAGAACGCGTTCGCTTTCGGTTTTGATCTGCTGCGTGGCTTCGGGATTCGGCGAAGTCAATTGCATCGTCACGCTTACCGCGCCGTTCGCAACGGAAATTTCTTTGACGAGTCCGAACGAAACGATGTCGCGCGAGTAGCCGGGATACTTGACGGCGGCCAGCGCGTTTTTGATGTCGGCTTGCGTAAGCATGAGACCGATAGATTGCCAGCTTTCCGCCCGAAAACAAGCGCGTCCAGACTTGCACGCACTTCGATTGCATGGGAAACTGTTCGTTCGATAGAAAATTGACTATGACGCAAAAAACAAGCAACGGGACGGAATTGCTGGTTGAAAAATTTTCGCAGTTCGAATCCGCAGCACCGCAGCCGAAATGGCTCGCGCTGCTGCGCAAAGCCGGCCTCGCCAGCTTTGCCGATCAGGGTTTCCCGACGCTGCACGACGAAGACTGGCGCTTCACCAACGTCTCGCCGATTGCCAAACTGAATTTTCAACTGGCCAAAGAAGTTTCCGTGAATGGCGCGGAGACAAAAATGCTTGAGGAATCTGTGTTCGCCAAACTTTCCGGTCAGCGGCTGGTGTTCGTGAACGGATTTTTCTGTGCAAAACTTTCCAATCTCAAGTCCGTTTTCGGCGGCGTGCGGATTGAAAATCTTGCGTCCGCGCTCGGTAGTGGGACGGGCAGCCTGCTCGTCAACAGGCTGGAAGCCTGTTCCACTATCGAAAAACATCTCGGCAAATACGCGCACACGGCGAACAACACCTTTGCCGCGCTGAATCAGGCTTTTTTCACCGATGGCGCGTTTATATTCGTGCCGAAGGGCGTCGCCGTCGCCGAGCCGGTGCAGTTGATTTACATTTCGTCCGCGAAAAATTCCGGCGAATTGATACTGCCCCGTAACCTCGTCATCGCCGGGGCGAACAGCAAGTTGACGGTCGTGGAAAGTTATATCAGCACCGGCAACGTCGCGTATTTCACGAATGCGGTGACGGAAATTCTCGCGGGCGATAATGCACGCGTCGAACACATCAAGTTGCAGGACGAGGCGGCGGACGCATTTCACATCGCGACAATTGCGGGCGAATTTGGCCGCGCGAGCAACGTGACCGTCCATTCCTTTGCGCTCGGCGCAAAATTGTCGCGCACGAACATCCGCACCAAACTTGCGGGCGAAGGTCTTGAATGTATTTTGAACGGGCTCTACCTGACGAAGGACGAGCAACTCGCCGACCATCACATGATTGTCGAACACGCGCAGCCGCGTTGCGCGAGCCATGAATATTTCAACGGCATCCTCGACGACAAATCGAAGGGCGTTTTTCACGGACGCATTTACGTTCATCCCATCGCGCAGAAAACCGATGCGAAGCAGACGAACAAAAACCTGCTGCTCTCCGACGACGCGACCGCCGACACGAAGCCGCAACTGGAAATTTACGCCGACGACGTAAAATGCACGCACGGCGCGACCATCGGCCAGTTGAACGATGAGAGCATTTTTTACCTGCGTTCACGCGGCATCGGCACGGACATGGCGCGGCAGATGTTGATCCACGCCTTCGCCGGCGAAATCATTGACCGTGTCAAGTGCGAGCCGGCGCGCGAAGTGATTGACCAACTCGTGTGGAACCGGCTGGAGGCGAATCCGCATTTGCCCGGCAAGCCGTCACGGACGGACACAACCAAACATGAATAAAGACGAATCCCGAAAAAGCGGGACGCGAATTCCACGCGGATCGCCGTTCAAAATTCGTGCGCGCAAATTTGCGTCGTGGCTGGTTAAAAATAATCCGGTTCGCTGCCAGATTTCCACTTGATGTTGCAGCCGATGCTGGGCTTTTGATTCGCGGGAACGTCCCTGCCGCTCAGAACGGCATCGAGTGCCGCGCGCAAATCCTTTCCGGTCACTGGCAGCGCATTGCTCGGACGGCTGTCATCCAACTGGCCGCGATAGACCAGGCGATGCTCGGTATCAAACAAATAAAGGTCCGGCGTGCAGGCGGCGCGATAGGCCTTGGCCGCGGCCTGCGTTTCATCGTAAAGATAGGGGAAAACGTAGCCGGCGGATTTTGCTTCGTCCTTCATCCTGGCCGGGCTGTCGTCGGGATAATTTGCCACGTCATTGGAGTTGATGGCGACAATGCCCGCACCGCGAGGCTGATAATCTCGTCCCAGCTTTGACAGCTCGGCGCGGATGTGCTTTACGAACGGGCAGTGGTTGCAGATGAACATCACGAGCACCGGCTTGCCGCGGAAATCCGCCAGCGAAACCATTTTTCCATCCGTGTCCGGCAGTTTGAAATCATGAGCTGCCGTGCCGAGCGGCAGCATGGTTGATGGGGTCATTGCCATGAACGGAATATAGTCCGAAAGCCCAAAGTTCAAAGTTTTTTTGAGTTGGAATTAATAAAATTGTGCGGAATTATTTTTCAATTCTGTAGATTTTGTCTAAAATCCAGGGTGTTGTGACAAAGAACATTCTTTATTTCGACCTGGAAACGCAGAAGTCCGCCGATGAAGTCGGCGGCTGGGGCAACATTTCTAAAATGGGCATGAGCGTGGGCGTGACGTGCAGCGGCGTGACGGGGGAATATAAAATTTACGGCGAGCCGCAGGTCAACGACCTGATCGCGAATTTGCAGCGCGCGGATCTCGTGGTGGGTTTCAATCATCTGCGGTTTGACTACGAGGTGCTGCATGGCTATACGGCGCTGGATTTAAGCCAGCTTCCGACGCTCGACATGCTGGTGGAACTGCAAAACACGCTGGGCCACCGGCTGTCGCTCGACTCGATTGCGACGGCGACGTTTGGCGTGGAGAAAACGGCGGAAGGCCTGCAGGCGATCCGCTGGTTCAAGGACGGCCGGCTGGCGGAGATCGCCGAGTATTGCTGCTACGACGTGAAGATCACCCGGCTCGTCCACGAATACGGCGCGCAGCACCGGCAGCTTCACTACGCGAACAAGTTCGGAAAAAAAATGGCCGTGCCAGTGAAGTGGTGACCCGTCAGTTTGCCGCCTTCAATTCCAAAACGGCGGCGTGCAGTTGTTTGGCCATTTCCTTGCGGTCGTCCGTGGTGCGCTGAAATTTTCCAAAACGGACGGTGGCCCGCACCGATTTTTTGCCGAAGAAATTCAGCAGGTGCGGAAAAAACGCGTGGTCGCCCCAGTAGCAAACTTCGTTGCCGGCGTCGCCATCAGCCAGTTCATAATGAATCCACGCGGTTGAAATTTCATATCCGCCGCGCGCCGCCGGCTCCAGCAGCGGGGAGCGAAACGGCAGCACCGTTTCGCCGTTGGAACTCGTGCCTTCGGGGAACACCACGACCAGCGCGCCGTCGGCCAGCGCCGCTTCAATTTCGCGGTTGACTTCGCCGACGCGCAGGCGGCGTTCGCGTTCGATGAAAACTGTTCCCGCCATGGCCGCGAACCAGCCAAACAGCGGCCAGCCCCGCACCTCCGCCTTGGAGACGAACACTGCCGGAGTGATTGCGGAAATCGCCAGCACGTCCAGATAGCTCAAATGATTGGAAACGAGCAGTCCGTTTTTCGGAACCACTCCGGCCACGTCGGCGGAATAGCCGAAAATTTTCAGATGGCGGCGGGACGAGCGGCTCAACCACGCGGCGCGGGCCAGGCGTTTGGATTTTTGCGGGGCGAAGGCGGCGGTGAAAAAATAGTTGATGATGATCACCACCGCTTCCCCGGCAAACCAAACCAGACGGCTGGCGGCACGAAATGTCATAAGCAGATTTCAGCCGCAGCGGCGGCGGAGGTCAACCTAGAAAATGCTCACGCGTTGGTGACAAAAGTGCCGCAAGACCCGGCGTCAGAAAATCAATCGTCAGGCAATCATCGCTTTCGCGCCGCCAGAAACCGTTCCACATATTTGCCGAGCAAGTCCGCCTCCAGATTCACCGCGTCACCGACTTTTCTTTCGCGCAGCGCCGTCGCGGCGAGCGTGTGCGGAATAATCCAGACGCGGAAACTTTTTTTCTGCACGCTGGCGACCGTCAGGCTGATGCCGTCCACGGCGATCGAACCTTTCCCAATCATATAACGCATCGCGTCCGGTGGCGCGGCGATGTCGAGAACGTGATCCTTGCCGGCGCGCTCCCAGCGGATGATTTTGCCGAGGCCGTCCACATGGCCGCTCACAAAATGCCCGCCCAGCTCGCCGTCCGTGCGCAGCGGGCGTTCGAGATTCACCAGCGAACCCGGTTGGGCAAACTGGAAATTCGTCCGCCGCCAGCTTTCCTGGAGCAAATCGAATTGAATCAGCTTGAACTTTCCGCGCGAAACGGCTTTCACCGCCGTCAGACAACAGCCGTTGACCGCCACGCTGTCGCCGGCGTTCACGCCGCGTCCGCAGACGCCCGCGCGCACGGTCATTTCAATGGATTTTTTCGCCGGTGAAATTTTTTCAATGACGCCTGCTTCTTCGACAATGCCTGTGAACATAAAAACCCAATGTTGCAAGTTGCCGGTTGCCGGTTACAAGTTGAAAAACCTACAACCTGCAACTTTCAACCTGCAACCACCCTCGCCGTCAGCAGCAAATCTTCGCCCAGTTTCCGCCACTCGACTTCGTGCAACCGGATGACTTCGCTCAAATTTTTAGCGCCTTCGCCCGCGACGCCTTTGCGCGCATCGCGTCCGCCCAGAATTTTCGGCGCATAATAAAAAACCACGCGTTGCGCGAAACCGCCGAGCAAGAACGACGCGTTCACCTCGCCGCCGCCTTCGACCAGCAGACGGGTCACGTCTTCCGCGCCCAGTTTTTTCAACAGCCAGCGCAAATCAATTGCCGATTGCCGATTGCCGATTGCCGATTTGGAAACGGGAGCGACGATGACCTTCGCCTGCTTCGCCAAAGCCGCCACGCGCTTTTTTGGCGCGAACTTGCCCACCACAATCGTCGTCCACGCCGCGTGTTCGTCGCTCACCACTTTTGCCTGCAGCGGCGTCCGCGCCATTGAATCCAAAATGATGCGGCGCAGCCGTAAATTTTTATTCTGACTTCTGACTTCTGACTTCTGATTTCTGGCCGTCAGGCTCGGATTGTCCGCCAGAACCGTGTTCACGCCGACGAGAATTGCATCGCTGTCCTGGCGCAATTTCATTCCGTGCGCCCGCGCCGGCTCGCCGGTGATCCATTTCGATTCGCCGCCGGCCGTGGCAATTTTCCCGTCCAGCGTCATCGCGGCTTTTACCGTGACGAACGGCGTGCGGTGAACAATCCAGTGATTGAACGCCTCATTCAACCGCGCGCATTCAACCGCCAAAATTCCGTGAACGACTTCAATTCCCGCGCATTGAAAAATTTTGAAGGCGCGACCGGAATGTTTTGGATTCAGATCTGTTGCTCCAACAAGGACTCGTTTGATTCCTGCTGCAATAACAGCATCCGTGCAAGGCGGCGTGCGGCCATGTGTGCAGCACGGTTCCAGCGTGACGTAAAGCGTCGCGCCGCGCGGATTCTGGCCGCGCTTTTGCGCGTCGCGGAGCGCCTCAATTTCCGCGTGCGGCAAACCCGCGCGCCGATGCCAGCCGCGCCCGATTGTTTTTCCGCCCTTCACTAACACCGCGCCGACCACCGGATTCGGCGAAGTCGCGCCGCCGCCGCGTCGGGCGAGCCGGAGAGCGAGGCGCATGAATTGGGCGTCAGTCATCGCCGCGCATCGTAGCCGCTGACGGGAACCGGCTCAAACGGAAAGGACTGCCCGCTAAAAAAATTAGGAAACGCCCAATTCAGCAAACGCCTCCGCACATGCTGCAATGACCGCCCCGGCCTTAATGTCCGCAACTGCTTTCCCGCCGGCGGGCGTGACAGACCAGTCTGCATGCTGGAAGGGATGTGTCCGGCCGGGCGCAGTTGACAACATGAGCATCAGCACGCGCCGGTTCATCGCCACCGCAAGGTGCAGCAGGCCGGTGTCGCCACCGACAACCAGCGTGGAAAGTTTCGTCAGACCGGCGGAGACCAGCAACGGCGTGCCGGCCGAAATGCAAAAACCCGCCGCCCGTGCCGGTTCGAGCGCCGTGCGGTCGGCCGGGCTGCCGCCAAAAAGAATTTGCATCCCTTGGGAATGCCAGTGACGTGCCAGCGCCAAAAAATTTTCCAGCGGCCAGTTTTTGTGCGGCGTGCTGGTGAACGGCTGAAGGAACAAAACCGGCCTGGCTGCGTCCAGATTGTTCGCGGCGAAAAATTGTTTCGCTTCATTGAGCGCGTCGTCCGGCAAAACATATTCGTTGCGGATTTCGCCGGTTCGCAGGCCGCACTGCCGCAGCAGCGCCAGATTCCATTCCGCCGGATGGATTTGATAATCGCACCGCCCGCCGCGGGTGTAAGTCCAGCCGCGTCCGGCTTGACGCAAGCCGCCCCAGCGCTCCGGCGCGCCGCTCCACCACGAGAAAAATTCCGTCTCACCATGGCCGTGAAAATCAACCGCCAGGGAAAATCCCGTCCGGCGCAGGCGGCGCAGGAACCGGAACGTCTCCCGGCAAACGGCCGGCGGATTTTTAGAACGATAAACTTCGCGGTTGAGGAGGATGATTTCGTCAATCTCCGAAAAGCCGCGCAGGAGCGGCGCGTGTTCCCTGGAGACCAGAAAGTGGAGTTTCGCATCCGGGAAATTTTCGCGCAGGGCGTGAACCGCCGGCAGCGTGAACAAAATATCGCCGATGGATTTAAGCCGGATGAGCAGGATGTTCATGGCAAATTTACCGGGCACTCCGCTTCCGGTTGAATTCGCGGAGCAGCCGGTATTTCAAATAGGTTTCCCGCGCGCAAAAGGCCGCGATGCGCCGGCCTTGCGCGCCGTCCCAAAAACCGCCGCGCAAGATATAGCCGCGCAGCCAGCGGAACGCCGCGTGAAACACAGGCGCAAAATAATTTGCGGACTGGCCGGCTTCAAATTTTTCCTGCGCCCACAATTTTGCGTAATGTTCGCAGCGCGCGCGATGGTCGGCGGCGTCGCGAAAGGAATAATGATGGATTTCGCCGTGCAACGAAACGATGCGGCCTGAAATTTCCAGCCGCTCATGGACTTTGCCGCCGGAAAATTTCGCGCGGTCGCGGCGAAACCAGCGGACGAGCCGGTCGGGATACCAGTCGCCGTGGCGAATCCAGCGGCCTTCGTAAAAAACGCAGCGCGGCATCGAGAAGCCACTCACGTCATCGCCGACTTCGCCGGCGGCTTTGAGCAGACGAATTTCGCCGCGCAATTCCGGCGACAATTCCTCGTCGGCGTCGAGACTGAAAATCCATTCATGCGCTGCCATGGAAAGAACTTTGTTTTTCTGGCCGACGTAACCGAGCCATTCCTGCCGTTCAAATCGCGCGCCAAATTCGCGCGCAATCTTTTCCGTCGCGTCCGTGCTGCCGGAATCGAGCACGACGATTTCGTCCGCCAAATCCGCGCAACTTTTCAGGCAGCGCGAAAGATTTTTCTCTTCGTTGAGGGTGATGAGGCAAAATGAGATTTTCATCCTAAAAAAGCCGGGGCGCGGCGTTCACGCCGCTTCAACATGCAAAACGAGAGCAAGCCCGTTCGTCCTAGAGTTGTTTTATTGCGGACATTGAAGCGGGCTGAAGCCCGCGCTCCGGTTCGTTGCGGAATTTCGTAAATCTTCATTTCGACTTCTCCTTCGCGGCGAGTTCGATGACAGCGAGCGTTTCACTGACATTGCGTTCGAGGCTCAATTCAGCCGGGACTGGCAGGCTCACCGTTTTTTTCCCCCGCCAAAACGAGATGGCCTCGGCCAAAGCCTGAATGTCGGCGGGATTTTTTACCACGGAACCGTTGCTGCCTTCCCGGATTAATTCACCGGCGCCATTTTGCGCCGAGGTTACCACGAGCCGGCCAGCCGCGAGCGCCTCAATGACGACATTGGCCGACGGCTCGTAAATCGGCGGGAAGACAAATAAATCGGCGGCGGCGTAAAAATTTTCCAAATCGTCCGCTGGTTCGGAAAAAATGACGCCCTTGGGAATGAAAAATGGTTTGCGTCCTTTGCCGACGACGAGCAATTTTATTTTAGTGGGGCAGGCATCTTGACTGCCAGCAGGCTGGAAGCCTGCTCCACTAATCTTTTCAAACGCAGCCAAAACAAATTTCAGTCCTTTGCGTTCCCAGCCGGAGCCGGCGAAGAGCAAAAGAAATTCGTCATCCTTGATTTTGAAACGCGCGCGGGTTTCGGCGCGCCTGCCATTTTGAAAACGCGAAACGTCCACGCCGTTTCGGACCAAATGAATCCGTTCCGGCGGAAACGGAAAATTTTCAAGAATTTCGCGCTTCACCATTTCGGAATTGACGATGATGCGGCGCGTGTTTTGCGGATTGAAGGTCTGCGCTTCGAGCGCGATCATGTTTTTGTGGAACGCACCAAGACCGACAAAAGGTTTTTTCCAAAACGGCGCGAATTGTTTCCGCCGTTCCAGCCAGACGCGATGCACGCCGTCGCCCGCGCGATAAACGTCCTGTTTCAGTGTCCGCTCCAGACTGAAAACGCAGTCGAATTTTTCCTTCGCCAGTTCGCTTTGAACGGCTTCGGCGAAATGCAAACCGCGCGTGGCGCGCGTGGCAGAAATGCCGTCAATGGAATGGAATGTCACGCCCGCCGGGATTGCTTCCCATGATTCGCTGAAAAGATGCAATTCATGATTCCGCTCCGCAAGCGCGTGCAACAGGCGTTGCAAATACAATTCCGCGCCGCCGGTGGCGGAAAATTGTCGGCGGATGAGCGCGAGTTTCATGCGGGCAAATGGCGTTGATACAGCGCCTCAATGGTTTCAATCATCTGGCCGAGGCTGTGATGCGTCTCGACCAGAGTGCGTCCGCGTTCCGTCATGGCGCGAGTCGCGGCGGTTTCCGTAAGCGTTTCGTGGATGGCGCGTGCCAATGCTTTTACATCTTCTCCGTGGAAAATGCGTCCGGTTTCACCGTGACGGATGATTTCAGGAATTCCACCAACGTCGCTGCCGACTACCGGCGTTTTTGTGGCGAGCGCCTGCAGGCCGATTTGCGGAATGCCTTCATGTTTTGTCGAAGGAATGGCCAGCACATTCAATGCGCGCAAAATTTCCGGCACGTTTTCGCGATGGCCGGTCAGCATCACGGCGTTGCCGAGATTCAGTTCCGCGATTTGTCTTTCAATGCGCGGGCGCATCGGGCCTTCGCCAACGATCACAAATTGCGCGGCAAATTTTTCGTCCAGCAAAAGCCGCGCCGCCTGAAGAAAAGTTGCGTGGCCTTTCCACGAGCGCAGCACGGAAATCATGCCGACGAGCGGCTGGTTGCTGGAAGAAAATTGCGCTTTTGCGCCGGAGGACGAAAATAATTCCAAATCAATTCCTGTCGGCACGGTGGAAATGCGGCCGTCCGGCAAGGCAAACAATTCCTGAAAGTGCGCGGTGATTTTTTTGCTCGTGGTCAGCACGTGATCGGCGAGCGTCGTGTAGGCGTGGCGGCTCAACCAGCGGTTTGGATAATCCACGTCAATGTGCCGCGTGCGGATGATGAGCGGCACGCGGGCCAGTCTTCCCGCGATTCCGACGAGCCAGCCGTCGCGCGAGCTGTGCGGGTTGAGAATTTGAATCTGGTTTTGCCGCAGCCAGCGGGCGAGGCGGATTGTTTCAAATGGAAAATGCAACTTGTCCGTGCGCAGCGGACGGGTGGGAATTTTTTCGATTGCCGCGCGGCGGAAAATTTCACTTTCGGCCGGCGCAAGCAGCCAGACTTCGCCGCCGCGTTTTTTGAAACCGGCCAGTTCCGCGATGACGCGATGTTCCTGCCCGCCCCAGCCGAGCGAGGCTTCTGAATGAACGATGCGCCAGGAGCGATGTGCCATGCGTTAATTCAAACAGAGATGAAAACGCCTAGCCAGCCGGCGTTTCAGTGGTTGCTTTACGCCCGATGACCATGAGGTGCCGGCCCATCAAGGAGGCGTCACTGGCGGCGGTTTGCCAGAACTGCCGCGTCTCATCGGTTTGCGACTTGCGGGCGCGGCGTCGGCAATAAATTTTTCCGGGCAATGCCAGCAAACGTTCGTGGAAATGTTTTGGCCTGGACAGCGGCCCGGTCAAAAGTTGCGGCGAATTGAAACCGGCCAGCTTGAAATAAGCGTAAAGCTGCGGCCACGACCACGGCGTGATGTGCATGTGGGTGCCGGGCACAACCTTGCCCGCCAGCGGCGGGAATGACGGGAAAAATCCGCGCAGCATATATTGCAGCCGCGCCTGCGGATACCAGACATTGGGCGTCGTCACCACCAGCAGGCCGTCCGGTTTCAAGACGCGGTGAAATTCCCGCAGCAGCAGCAGCGGATTGCCGACGTGCTCCAGACCTTCGCAGCAGCAGACCAAGTCGTATCCGCCACAATCTACTGGCAGTGCCAAGTCGAGGTCGTGCTGCCAGATTTTTCGATAACCTTTGGCGCTGGCGTAAAGATCAATGCCGTCCAGCGTGGCGCGTGCGGCCAGGGCTTCGGCGAGCCAGCCATTGCCGGACGGGGCATCGAGCACGGTGGTGAATTTCCGGTCGTGGAGATATTCGAGGATAACCTGTTTGCTGGAGAGTTGCATCGCAAGGTCAGTTCGCCGGCCGCACGCGGTCGGACGGAAAAGTTTCAGGGCGGACACGTTTTATCTTCATACGATGGGTGGATTCTATCCGATGGCGACCGAAGGGAAAGCGGACTTTTCCACGCAATAAATCCTCGCCAACCCGGAAAAATTGCGCATGATGCGGCGGTATTTATGCCGTCCGTCAAATTGAAGCCTGCCGGCGTTTTTCCCGCCGGGAATTTTGATGAGCAGACTTGAAAACAAAGGCCGCGCGCCGCTGGCTGTGCGCTTCGCACTGTTCCGCTGGCTGTTTTTGCTGCGGAAGGTTTTCCTGACCCGCAGCAGCCGGCGCTATTGGTCGCAGTATGGCGAGGAGATTGGTCTGGACCGTGTGCTCAACGTCAGCCGCCCCGGCTTTTTCGTGGACGTGGGCTGCTACCATCCGACGAAATACAGCAACACGTTCAAACTCTACCGTCGCGGCTGGCGCGGGGTCAACATTGACCTCGATGAAATCAAAATCGCCGCGTTCAACCTTCGTCGCCCCGGTGACACCAACATCGTCGCCGCCGTGTCGGACAAGGAGGAGACGGTGACGCTCGGTTCAACCGGCTTCTACACGGTGACCCAGACCATTGACGCCGGGGCCATCGAAAAGTTGCGGCACCGCGGCGTGCCGGTCGAGTTAAAACAAGTCCGCACCCGGACACTCACCGGCATCCTTGATGAGACGAAGTATCGCGGGCGAAAAATTACCCTGCTGAACATAGACGTTGAAGGGATTGAGCTAAAGGTGCTGCAATCGCTGGATTTTGAGCGGTATCAGCCAAAAGTCATCATCGTCGAGGCGCACCTGCGGTCGCTGGAAGAACTGGCGGCGTCCGAGCTTTATAATTTTCTCAAGCAGCACGGCTACACGCTTTTCAATTGGACCGGGCCGTCGCTGCTATTTCTCCATCCACGCGAACAGTAAGACAAAACACCCAGCGGCCCAAATGCGTTTTTGCATTGCTCAACGAGAAAATCTGCGATTGCAGATTGACCTTCGTTTTTCGGAAACACGGACGGCGAACAATTTTCATAGGCTGACTTTAGACTGCATTCAGCCTGATATCGGGAATTATGGCGAATCAAAACAACATTGGCGCATCGGTTGGCAGGGCGGCGCTGCTGCGCCGCCGTCTGGCTGACCAGCAGGTCAGCCTTACCGGATTGGTATTTCTATCTGTTGATTGAAATTGCTATAGGAAAATTGAATTCACGCCGGCGGCTGCGTGAGGCAGTGCGGCGAGCGTTTTCGTTTCACAACTTTGCCTTTGCGCCCGTTAAAAATTGTGTCCAGAAAAGACCGCCCCGGAGCAGCCGGCCGATGGCGGGAATTCTGTAGTCCGAACGCGCGGCGGCGGCGTAGTTGCCGCAAATTTTTATTGTCCCGTGCCTGAATCAGTTTTAATCTCCATGCCTTGCAAGGACGAGAGACGTAAAACACCTTTTCGCATCCAAGCATAATCGCATGAGGAAAAACCGTTTCCTCTGAATACAGACCGGAATGAAAAATGATTTTTGTCAAAATCTTGGCAAAACGTCAAGGGCGGCAGCTTGCTTGAATGGTTTCGTCCGACGCCGGTTTTATTTTGAATGAAATTGAAACGGATGGTTTGGCCGGTCTTAGCGGGCGTCTTCGCCGCCGTGCTGGCTTGTCTCTGGTTTGCGCACGGCGGGAGAGCCGTTCCAGCAACGCCGTTTATTGCCTTGAGCAGCGTATCGGTGCCGGAAATGCCCGCCAAAGCCGCCGATCTGGTGTCGGGGGCGCCGGTGCTGGAACGCGCCAACACCGCTGCGGCGGTGTTGCGCGCCGTGACCACGATGGCCCGGCCCGGCGTCCTGCCCTACGTCGTCAGCGCCATCTGCCGGCGCAATCCCGAAGTGAGCGGAACCGTGGTCGCCACCGCCATTCAACTGCAACCGGACGATGAACGCGCTTTTTGCCTGGCCGCCGTGTGCGCGGCGCCGGACCGGGTGGAGGAAGTGGTGACATCCGCCTGCGAAGCCGCGCCGGGTTACTTTGCCGATGCGGCGCTGGTTGCGTTCGAGCGCTGGCCGGCCGATGATCATTTGATCCTCGACGGCCTGACGAATGCGCTGCCCGTTTTGAAACCTTATTTGGATCAGGCGGCGCGGCAGAACGGCACGAACGATTTTCCAACGCTCATCAACCGAACCGTGCAACTGGTCCAGGACGCTACTAAAACAGAAACCGGGAAATAGAAATCGGACCAGGCAATTTCAAAACACCCATGGCAGCCGGCATAAGGAGGCTTAGATGAAAACAAATCAGCGCCTTTCCCCGCTGACTGTGAGATCAAACTTCCGTTTTTCCACGTGTCAGCTTTACTTTTTTTGTTCCTAGATTGGGCAACCGCTGGCTTTCGCTGATTGTTTCTTACTGCTTTCTATCTATGCGTCGAGCGATTCTTTCCGCCACCGGCCGCTTCACGCGGCGACACTGGATCAGCGTCGTGGCCGCATTTGGTTGTTTCCGGGCCAGTCCGCCGGCCCTGGCGCAAACGGCGGCTGCCGCCACGCCGGACAATGCCGCCAGCACGGCTTCGTTTAATATTCCGCTGACCCTGGGTCCGCTGAATCTGCATCCCCGCGTCACTGCCGGCGTGGTCGCCGATGACAACCTGTTGTTCACTTCGGCGAACCAGGAATCCGACCTGACCTGGAGCGTGCAACCGGGGTTGCAGGCGGTCATCGGCGACGATGCCGCTCTTATCAACGCCCGGGATCAGGGCGGCAGTGCCCTCGGATTCACCCCCGGCAACCTCATCGTCCAGCCGCCGGAAACGTGGCCGGGGAAACTATTCACGCTGGACTACGCGCCGCGCTTCAAGTTTTACGACCAATACTCCACTTACAACGCCATTGATCAATTTGCCACCCTTAGCCTGCTGTGGCCGATGGACAAGTTGATCCTCGGCTTCCAGCAGGACTATCAATTGCAGAAGGCGACGATCATCGAGGCGAACCAGTTTGCCACTTCCGAAATTATTCCCACCACGCTGTCCGCCGCCTACCAGTTCGGCGACAAGACCTCCATGGAAAGCGATTTCCGGCGGATCAGCGTTGCCTACGATCAGACTGGACTGATCGGTTACACGGAATATAACACCGAAGACTGGTTCAATTACGAACTGTCCGAATCCATGCCCGTCAGCGTGGGCGTGCTGGCCGGCTATGACGCGGTGGCGGCCAGCCATCAAGACCAGACCTATGAACAATTGCGGGCGCGGGCGCGTTACTATTTCACGGAAAAATTGACTTTCGACGTCTCCGTCGGCGGTGAGGTGCGCCAGTATGAAAATGGCGAGTCCGACACTTTTTCTCCCGTGTTCAGCCTTACCGGCTCCTATCGTCCGGCGGAACGCACCACCGTGAGCCTCACCGGTTACCGGCAGCAGAACGCCTCCATTTTCAATGGCTACAATTACACCAGCACCGGCGCGACCCTGGCACTTTCGCAGGGGATCACCGACCGGTTCACCGCCGAGGCCAGCGTGGGCTATTATATCCTCGACTATCAATCCATCACCAGCGCCCTGATCAATTATTCCGACGATTACTACACCGCCCGGCTCGGCCTCACGGCAAAAATCGTCCGGCACCTCGTCGGCCAGATTTACTACAATCTGACCAGCATCCAGTCGCCCGTCAGCGGCGACATCAATGACAATCAGATCGGCGTGAACCTGACCTTGAGCTATTGAATCAACCAAGGCAGAAAGTTCTGAAACCCCGCTAATCTGCGCTGATGCACGCTGATTTCCGGTTTCCGCTTTCGGCCTTTCAGCCTGTGGGCTTTCACGGTGCGCCTTTGCGCTTGTCAAACCGGCCAACCCGCTTAAATTGCCACCATGACACTTGAGTTATCTAATCTCGACACGATCCGGCAAAACGCCTTGGAAAAATTTGAAGAGCGCGTGGGCGGCGCCAGAGACAATCCCGGGGCCATCGAACGCGAACTCTTCCGGCTGGAATCGCAACTGGAACAGCTTTATTCCTTCACCGCCGCTGTGGCGCGGCGCGAGCCAGAGGCGGACCGGACGGCTGAACTTTGGGATGGCTTCGTGAAAACCTGCGACCTTTTCGCCGGCCGAATTTTCCAGCTCTCGCAACAATATGCCCTGGGCACGGCGGCCTACGACAGCATTCTGGATATTCGCGGCGCGGCGAACGAGTTGCGCGCGTTGCACAGCCCATGGCGCGGCGGACATTGCGGCGCTGGCTGAATTATATGACCGTTACGCCAATGCTTTGGAGCGCACTTCGCCCGACCGTCTCTTGGCCCGCCGGCAGTTTTATGCGCGGCTTGAAATGCTCTACGAGCCGGAGGGCCGGAAGGTGAGCTACGATGCGTTTCGTTTTGAAATGGTCAAGCTCTGCAAAGAATTTCTCAAAAGGAACTAGCCGTTCGGGACTGCAACGAGCGGATAAAATTAACGGCGTTTCAGCTTTCAGCATTTCGGTATTTAAGAATGTATCAGGTTTCAGCATTCAGCTTTTTTAGCCCATGAAATCCCTGGCCCGTGAAATGGCATTTAGTATTTCACCGGGCGAGCATTTTAGATTTTTAGCGTTTAAGAATATGTTCCCGCAAATGTCCAATGCCGCGATTCGGAAAATAATCCGGGATCGCGCCAAAACCGCGCTGGGCTGGAAACTGTCCGGCGCGGGCGGTGGCGGCTATTTGGTGCTGGCCAGTCAGAGGCCGGTTTCAGCTGCCATCCAGCTAAAAATCCGCCGGCCGGGGGAGGGGTGAAAGCCAAAGCAGAAAGCAATAATTGAGAAATCAGAAAACAGAACTGGAAAATCAAAGTAGAAGCCAAACTCTGGAAAGCTGTCGTCCGGACCCATGCCTTGCCATGTTCAGCGCAGTGAACTATTTTAGAACCATGACCGAGCATCAAATGACCATCCAGGAAATCGAAGACCAATTCGAGAGCGAGTGGGTTTTGGTAACCGACCCGCAAACCAACCAAGCACTGGAAGTGACCCGTGGCCACGTGGTCTGTCATAGCAAAGACCGTGACGAAGTTTACCGGAGCGCGGTCGCCTTGCGCCCAAAACGCTCGGCCATTCTTTACACCGGTCGGATGCCCGAGGACGCGGCGATTGTGCTGTGAGCAGCGCTTTTAATCCGCGTTCTGGTTTGGTGCTTGTTCGTGCCGAATTGTTCGGTCCGACGGGCAGCATAGTTCTCCAACTTGCCTTGGATACGGGAGCAACTTCCACGATGATCAGCGTGGGGCCGCTGACCACCGTTGGCTACGACCCCTCGTTGGTGCCGGGTCGCGTGCAAGTAACCATGGGAAGTGGAGGCGAGTTCGTTCCGCGCCTCCCGATAAGCCAACTCAATGCTTTGGGCAGCAGCGTTTCGCTTTCCCGGTATTAAGCCACACACTGCCGCCCAGTTCTGGGATAGATGGTTTGCTCGGTCTGGACTTCTTGCGCGGCCAGCGTCTGGAAATTGATTTTGTTCAAGGCCTGATTTCAGTGTTTGATTTATGACCTCCGCCCTCTGATTGCGAACCACGGATGGACACGAATGGACACTGATAACATCCGCCGTCAAAAAGCACAAAACGCACAAGGAACGCACAAATGGAACCGCTGACATATTTGGATACTTCCGTGCTGGGCGGCTGCTTCGACGACGAGTTTAAGGAGGCTACGCAAGAGCTTTGGCGTCGTCCGTCGTCCACGCCTTTCGCTTTCCGCTCCGCGCCATGCGCCTTGGACTGCGGTGGCCATGACACCGCTTTTGCAACCTTGATTTCGCACTTTCAACTTTCGCCCCGCTTGTTTTTGAAAAACATCGGTGCTAAACTTTCCGCATGAGCACACTGCTTGAAATTGAAAGCGCCGCCGGGGCGCTGCCGCAGGAACAGCAGGAGGAATTGATCCGCTTTCTGGCTGCGCGATCCCGTTTGGCCAATATTCAACCTGGAAAAGGCCGCCTTGTCCGGCAAGGCGATGACTTGTTGCTGGAGGCTCCGCCCGGAGCGCCGCCCATGACTGCGGAAAACGTAAAGCGAATGCTGGAAGACTGGCCATGAGATGGCTACTGGATGTCAATTTGATTCTGGCGTCGCGCTGGACGACGCACGCCCGGCATTTGGAGGCGAAGGCTTGGATTGATTCCGTTGGCGAATTTCATACTTGCGCGATCAGCGAACTGGGGTTCGTCAGAATCAGCCTAAGCGGCGCTTATGGATCGAACTGGGAAGGAACGCAGGAAAGCTTGAAAAAAACTGCACGCGCGCCCCCGACATCAATTCCTCGCAGACGATGTGGACGGCCTCGCCGCGCCAGAAACGGGTTCCAAGGACACCACCGATGCGCACTTCGTGACTTTGGCGAAACGGCATGGATTGAAGCTGGCCACGCTGGATGACGGTTTGATTG
>Ga0209483_1000195_pt1 | contig 56225 bp, 61 predicted proteins | sample NGEPerA_FD_184508 | JGI IMG/M metagenome (GOLD analysis project Ga0209483, IMG submission 184508) | Arctic peat soil microbial communities from the Barrow Environmental Observatory site, Barrow, Alaska, USA - NGEE PermafrostL2-A... | ecosystem: Environmental > Terrestrial > Soil > Wetlands >... | reverse complement strand
CCGAAAAATTTTTGAACATGGCCTTGGCCGAACCCGGCAGTGCAGCTATTCCGCGCGTGCGCCAAAACTTGGCTTTGGTGGTGGGCTTGCAAGGCCGCTTCGATGAGGCGCGCAAGATCGCCGCAGCGGATTTACCGCCAGCGCAAGTGGAAATGAACCTCGCCTATTTGCAACAGATGTTGGCAAAGCCAAACACTTGGGCAGAACTTTCCAAAGACAACGCCGCGAATTAAGTTTTCGTGTGTGCATTGAATGCGACCATGGCATTTGCGCGGGCTGATCAGAAAGGCGTAAATCTTGGCGAAACCAGACAAGTGATGTCATTTGTTGACAATACGCTTGCGTGACGATTTTGGTTCAAAAAAAACCCCGCTGTTTCCGGCGGGGTTTTCCTTTGTTAAATCGTTGCGAGTTTGATGAGTTCGTTGAGATCGAGACGCGCCGTCAACATTTTGAGTTTGCCCTGCGCATCTTTCGGCCATTCAGCTTTGGGGCGATCCCAATAGAGTTCCACGCCGTTTTGATCAGGATCACGCAAATAAAGCGCTTCGGAAACGCCGTGATCAGATGCGCCGTCAAGCACTATGCCCGATGACGCCAAGCGTTTCAGTGCATTGGCGAGATCAACCCGCGTAGGATAAAGAATAGCGGTGTGGTACAAGCCCGTGGTGCCGGGCGGTGGCGCAGAGCCGCCTTTGCTTTCCCAGGTGTTCAGGCCAATGTGGTGATGATAGCCGCCAGCCGAGACGAAGGCTGCGTCAGCGCCATACAATTGCTGCAGCTCAAAACCCAAAACATCGCAATAGAAATCCATCGCGCGCTTGATGTCTGAAACTTTCAGATGAACGTGGCCGACATGGGTGCCGGCTGGAATAATGTATTCGTTTGCCATGATTTGTAACTTTTTAAGTTACTAAATAGACAGTCGACTTCCGAAAATCAAGAGGCAAACGCAAATAAGTGGATAGCCGAATAGTGCAGTGGGCAAGCAGGGCAATTTATCGCTAAATGCGCCCAAAGGATAACACCATGCCATTCAAGGCCCCGCATAATCTCACCGTCGTCAATCATCCGCTGGTTTTGCACAAACTCAGCCTGATGCGCGATAAAACGACGCCTACGGCAGTGTTTCGGCAGTTGCTGCGCGAGATTAGCCTGCTTTTGGCTTATGAAGTGTGCCGCGACCTACCCATCGCACTGAAGCGTATTGAAACCCCAGTAGCCGCCATGGATGCACCCTTTATCAAGGGCAAGAAGCTGGTCATCGTTTCGGTTCTGCGCGCCGGCAACGGCCTGTTGGAGGGAATGCTTGATCTGCTTCCTTCAGCCAGAGTGGGCCATATTGGCCTTTACCGCGACCCCAAAACCCTTCAGCCAGTGCAATATTATATGAAAGTGCCGGAAGACATTGCAGAGCGTCAAACCATTGTGGTTGACCCAATGTTGGCCACTGGCAATTCAGTGGCTGCAGCTGTCAGCCGCCTCAAGGAAAAAGGTGCACGCGATTTGCGCCTCTGCACTCTGCTTTCAGCGCCTGAAGGTGTCACCCGCTTTCATGATGCGCATCCTGATGTGCCGATTTTCACTGCTGCTGTGGACGAAAAGCTTAATGAGCATGGCTATATTGTGCCGGGCCTGGGCGATGCTGGTGACCGAATGTTTGGAACAAAATAACGTTCCGTTAATCATCAGGCGCATTTGGTTTAGATTTTAAGACTTGTGGCAAGGATTGGCGACTTAAGGTGCCTTCTATGTCAACTGTTCTTGCCTCTGCTTTTCGCCGCGCTGACGGCACGCCGCGCCGCGTGCTTTATGCCGAGGACCAATTCACATCGCGCGTGGTCACCACCGCTATGCTTGAGCGCATGGGCTTTGAAGTTGATGCTGTAGAAGATGGCGAATTGGCGTTGAGTGCGGCGCGCGGTGATCGTTATGACGTCATCCTGCTTGATATTGAGATGCCAGTGATGGACGGCGTTACTGCAGCACGCTCGATCCGCGCAGAGCTTGCACACTGTGCGGCAACCCCGATTTTGGCATTATCGGCCTTCTTAGCAGATTCAACTGAACATTCAGTTTGGCGCGATGCCTTTGATAGCGCCGTGCCAAAGCCAGCAAATTCCAATGAATTGATGAATGCCATGACCAAGGCCGTGGCAGAGCATGATCAGCGCTTGCTGCTGCCTGCAAGGCCCAGCAAGGAAGATCTGCTTTCGGCTCTCAAAGCGTCCTTGCCAAGTGGTGCGTGGCGCAGGGTTTCTGCCGCTGCTGGTGCTGAGATGGCCCATCTTATCAATGCACTGAGTGCTGTGCAGGAAGCAGCAGATTTAGAATCGCAAAAACAGATTTCGCGCAGGTTGACACAAATCGCTTCCAGCTTTGGCGCGGTGCAAGTGGCTCAGCTTGCTGCGGGCAGCGATGTTCAGCAGCTGCGCTCCGCCCTGGCTGATTGGGCTTTATAAGCGCGATCACATTACCGTCATAGTTTATGCGTTAGTCTTGCCAGCGTGCTTGATTTAATTGTAACCTTGGTTGTGCCGATATTTTCACCGGGAGAAAGTCATGAAATTCAATTTCAAAGTTGCTGTTGTAACAGGGGTGCTCGCAGTTTCTATGGGTGCTGGCCTGGCCTATGCAGCATTGAGCGCTGATGAAGCCATCACCGCGCGCAGAGCCTGCATGAAAATGGGCCACAACGGCGTGCTTGGCGCTGCAGTTCCAATGTTCAAGGGCGATAAGCCTTTTGATGCAGCAGCCCTAAAAGTGGCTTTTGATGCTGAAGACAAACTTTGCGCCGATTGGTCAATGTGGTGGGCGCCTAATCTTCTCAAGGGAGATAAGGTACTAACTCACGCCAAAGCTGAGATTGGCACAGATCCAAAAGGCTTTGATGCGGCCGCTGGGGCTTGGTATCAAGCTGACCAAAATTTGCGTAAGGCAACGGATCTGGCCAGCTTTAAGGCTGCCTTCCCAGCTCTTGGCAAAGGTTGCCAAGGTTGCCATGAAAAGTTCCGCGCGCCGCTGCAATAACACATTTAAACGATGAAATTGAATTTCCGAGCCCTGACACTCATTGCAGTGTTGGGGCTTGTCGTTTTCCGATATTTGAGTGCTGAGCACCCACTGAGCCTTGCGTCAATTCCCCAGCACACAGCTGATGTTGAGAATGGCAAGTTCATATTCAATGTCGGCGGTTGTATTTCCTGCCATGCCTCACCCGCTGATGCTGAAGTGCCTTCCGGGGGCAAGCCACTAAAAACCCCAATCGGAGTGCTTTATCCACCCAATTTGACACCTGACACTGAAACTGGCTTAGGCGGGTGGAGTGATTTGGATTTTGTGAATGCCATGCAGCGCGGGCTGAAGCACGGCGGTGGGCACCTCATTCCGGCCTTTCCCTATACGTCTTTTGCCAAGATGAAGGTGGAAGATGTGCTGGATGTAAGGGCCTATCTGGCCAGCTTGCCGCCCGTAAAAAATGCCGTCCCGCAAGATGAAGTCTTGGCTCTGCCCCTCGTGCGGCGCGGCATTGGGCTGTGGAAATGGATTGGGCTTGATGCCACCGCTTGGGTGGCAGACCCCGCACAATCTGAAAGCTGGAACCGAGGCGCTTATCTGGTGAACGGCCCCGGCCATTGCCAAGAATGCCACACACCGCGCAACCTGTTCATGGCACTTGATCGTGCGAAGGCTTTTGCCGGTGGGCCACATCCAGATGGCACCGGCAAAGTGCCAAGTATGCGTGGGCTGGTGGCGCGCGGGCGTTTCAAGGATCAGGCTGATCTGGTGTTGGCTTTTCAGAATGGGGAGGTTTTGGGCTACGAGCATATCAGTTCTGGCGGCATGGGCGAGGTGCAAACCAATCTTTCCAAATTGCCAAAAGCGGAATTGCAAGCCATCGCTGAATATGTGTTGAGTTTAAAATAAACTAGCCTTTAAACCTTCATTCTGCCGTATTCAGACTGTTTTCACAGTCACCATGTGACTATATGAGGGTTGATTTCACCTTCAGGCAGTCGCATTAGAATTTGAAACCAAATTGGGGATTTTCATGGATCGTATCCGCATTCGCGGTGGCAATAAATTGAACGGTGTCATCAATATATCAGGGGCCAAAAACGCTGCCCTGCCGTTGATGATCATCCCTTTGCTTACAGCCGAAACCGTAACACTACATAATGTGCCGCGGTTGGTTGATGTGTCGCGACTGCAACGCATTTTGCAAAACCATGGTGTTGATATTACAACGGCTGGCAAGCGCGTGGGCCAAATTGAACATGCTGGCGAAACGCTCAAAATTTCTGCCAAGCATATTGTGGATACAACAGCGCCCTATGATCTGGTTTCCAAGATGCGCGCTTCCTTCTGGGTTTTAGGTCCGCTGATTGCGCGCATGGGCGAAGCTAAAGTTTCATTGCCCGGCGGCTGCGCCATCGGCACGAGGCCGGTTGATATGCATCTCCTCGCCATGGAAAAGCTGGGTGCTGAATGCGTGATCGACCAAGGCTATGTGATCGCCAAGGCCAAGAACGGCCTTAAAGGTGGACATATTTCTTTCTCCAAGGTTTCAGTGGGTGCCACCCACGCGGCGCTTATGGCGGCAGTTCTGGCGCATGGTGATACCGAAATCGAAAATGCCGCAACTGAACCTGAGATCACTGACGTGGCCGAATGCCTCATCAAAATGGGTGCCAAGATTGAGGGCATCGGCACGCGCAATTTGAAGATCACTGGCGTTACATCACTGCAAGGTGCCGAACACACCGTGGTAGCCGACCGCATTGAGGCTGGCACATATGCCATGGTGGCTGGAATGGCCGGTGGTGATGTTACCTTGCGTGGTGCGCGCGCTGATACATTGGAGAGCGCACTGGTTGCCATGCGCCGTGCGGGCATTGATGTGACCAGCAACAATGAGGGCATTCGCATCAAGCGCAACGGCTCAGCCATTCAGCCAGTTGATATTACAACTGATCCTTACCCCGGCTTTCCGACAGACTTGCAAGCGCAGTTCATGGGCTTAATGACCATGGCCAAGGGCAAGAGCCACATTCGTGAGACGATTTTTGAAAATCGCTTTATGCATGTGCAGGAATTGGCGCGGCTGGGTGCTGATATTCACCTCCACGGCGATATGGCGGAAGTGCATGGGGTTGCCAAACTCACCGGCGCTGACGTGATGGCGACCGATTTGCGCGCTTCGGTTTCGCTGGTGATTGCAGGCTTGGCTGCTGAAGGTGAAACCATGCTGCACCGGGTCTATCATCTTGATCGTGGCTTTGAAGACCTCGAAGGCAAGCTTGCTGCTGTGGGCGCTGATGTCACGCGCATTGCCGGGGCATAGCGATGCTGCATTTAGTGGCGGCTGACGAGGCTGATCTCGCGATCATTTCTGCGCAAATGCAAGATGCCGTGATGCGGCGCGAAGATTTAGGCTTTGATGCCAAGCGCCGCCGCTTTAGTCTGGTGGCCAATCGTTTCGCTTGGGATGCGTTACCTGAAAAACAACGCCGCCGCACCGGCTTACATTTTGATGATGTTGAAGCGGTGAAGTCTCACGGCTTTGACAGACTTGCGGCGCAAAATGTGCTTTCACTTTTGGCCATTCATTTTGAAAAGGTTGATGGCCTTAGCGGCAACATCATACTTTCCTTTTCAGGTGCGACATCCATCCGCCTGAGCGTTGCTTGCATTAATAGCACGTTGGCGGATTTGGGTGGAGTATGGAGTGCCGCCAGCACGCCACAGCACTTGGCTTAGGCCGTGGCCAAATCCAGCAGCCGCCTTTGCGCCATCACCGTTGATGCAGGAATTGCATCGGCCACGAACAAAGAGTCTGCCCAAGACCGCACCTTGGCGATCCATGATTTGCTGGAAGACAATAGCTTCAGTTTAAGCAATGGCAAGCCGGGGCCGTACCGTTTGAACATCACCGCAGAAGCCCAGCGCTTGGTGTTGAATTTCAGTGCCGAAAATGGCCAACATTTGCATTCATTCGGGCTATCGCTGAAACCTTTTCAGCGCACGGTTCGCGATTATTTGGCGATCTGCGATAGTTATATTGTCGCCATCAATTCTTCCAACCCACAGGCGGTTGAGGCCATCGACATGGCCAGGCGCGGGCTACACAATGAGGGTGCTGAGTTATTGATGGAACGCCTTAAAGATAAGGCCAAGATGGATAATCTAACGGCGCGGCGTCTGTTCACTTTGGTCTGCGCGATCTTGCCCACAGCAGGCGTCATTGTGGCAAGGCCGCCCAAGCAAACCCTTCCGCGCACAGTGTTGTTTGTGTGCACGATGAATGCCATTCGCTCTCCGATGGCGGCAGCTATCACACATCATTATTTTGAATCACAAGTCTATGTCGCGTCTGCTGGCATTTCAGCTGGCGATCCAGACCCATTTGTCAGCGTGGTGATGGATGAGATTGATATTGATCTGAAGTTCCACCGCCCTCACAGCCTACGCGATGAGCAGGAATTGCAATTTGATCTGGTGGTGACACTTTCAGACGAAGCAGAACTTGAGGCGCAAAAACTGCCACGCAAAAAAGGCGCTGAGCTCGAGCATTGGGCTTTGCCTGATCCTTCAACTGTGCATGGCGGGCGGACGCAGATTTTGGATGCTTACCGCGCGCTGCGCGACGACATTATCATGCGGGTGAAAGCACGTTTTGCTTCATTAGATTCGCCGTAAGAATACACTGCGCACCATGTGGTCTGTGCCTTTGCGCAAAACCAAATCAGCGCGCGGTCTGGTTGGCAAAATGTTTTCACGCAAGTTCACCTGATTGATCGTTTCCCACAACCTTGTTGCGGTGGCGATGGCGTCTTTAATTGAGACCGTCGCAAAGCGATGAAAATAGGATTTGGGATCGGTGAATGCGCCAATCCGCAAAGCCAGAAAACGCTCCACATACCATTGCAGTAAATCTTCTTCGCTGGCATCGATGAAAATCGAAAAATCGAAAAAGTCGGACACATTGGGAATGCCTCTGCCATCGCGTGGGGGCCGGCCCGTTTGCAAAACATTTATGCCTTCCATAATTAAGATATCAGGCTGATCAATCACCTGCGTTTTGTTTTCAAGCACATCATAAGTGAGATGCGAATAAAGCGGCGCTTCCACATCACGTTCACCGGCTTTGATGTCGGCCATGAAGCGCAACAAGTTGGGCAGATCATAAGCTTCTGGAAAACCCTTGCGGGCCATCAAGCCTTCGCTTTCTAATTTTGCATTGGGCAAAAGAAAACCATCAGTGGTGACAAGATCAACCTTGGGCGTGGACGGCCAGCGCGAAAGCAAGCGCCGCAAAATGCGCGCCGTTGTGCTCTTGCCAGAAGCCACAGAGCCCGCAACGCCAATAACATAAGGCACTTTCAAATCGTGCCTGTGCAAAAACATATTTGAAGCGTTGAACAGTTTCTGGCTGGCCTGCACGTAAAGATTAAGCAGCCGCGACAGCGGCAGATAAATCATCTCAACTTCGGTGAGATCAATTTTATCGGTGAGGCTTTTGACTTCTGCAAGATCGGCTTGTGTCAAAGTCATCGGCGTATCAGCGCGCAAAGCGGCCCAATCATCGCGGGCAAAGCGTCGGAAGGGAGAGACTTCGCGCGCGAAATCTTCGTCCAATTCAGCCATTGCGGCTGGCCTTTTCTTGCAAGCCACTTTGGCTTTCACGGTGGGTTAGAATCTCTTCAACCTCTTTCAATGAAACACCAGAGGCCTGCATTAAAACCAGCAAGTGATAGATCACATCTGCTGCTTCTTGGGCTGTATGGGCGCGGTCATTTACTGCAGCGGCCAGCGCCAATTCAAAGGCTTCTTCGCCAAATTTCTTGGCGCATTTTTCAACGCCCGCATTGAGAAGCTTGGCAGTGTAAGATGACTCAGGTGATGCGCCAGCGCGAGACGCTATCGTTGCCGCTAATTTTTCAATTACGCTCATGTTGCCATCCTCATGGGGATCCCAGCCTTGGCCATGTGGGCTTTGGCTTGAGCTATGGTAAAGGTTCCGAAGTGAAAAATCGAGGCCGCCAAAACAGCTGTGGCGTGGCCCTCTTTAATGCCTTCCACCAAGTGATCTAGCGTGCCAACGCCACCGCTTGCGATCACCGGAATGGAAACGGCGTCAGCCACCGCGCGGGTGAGGGCAAGATTAAAACCTTTGCCGGTTCCGTCTCTATCCATTGAGGTTAGCATAATTTCGCCCGCCCCCAATGCTGTTACCTCACGCGCGAAGGCCACAGCATCAATGCCAGTTTCTTTGCGCCCGCCGTGGGTGAATACTTCAAATTTACCGGGCGCTGTTTCCTTGCCATCGATGGAGACAACGATACATTGACTGCCAAATTTCTCAGCTGCTTCTTTCACGAATTCGCGCCGCGATACGGCAGCAGAATTGATCGCGACTTTGTCAGCACCGGAAAGCAGCAAGTTGCGAATATCGTCGACTACGCGCACCCCACCGCCAACTGTCAGCGGCATGAAGCAAGCTTCAGCTGTGCGTCGCACCACATCAAACATCGTGCCGCGATTTTCATGCGTGGCGGTAATGTCAAGAAAACACAATTCATCCGCGCCCGCTTTGTCATAGGCCTTGGCCGCTTCCACTGGATCACCTGCATCACGCAGATCAATGAAATTCACGCCTTTGACCACACGGCCATCTTTGACATCAAGACAGGGAATCAGTCTCATCTTCAACATTAGGCGGCCCTCAAAATTGATAGTGCTTCTTCGGGTTTGATGCGGCCATCATAAAGTGCACGACCGGTTATGGCCCCTGCCAATTTGCGCGCATCTGGCTGCGTCATGCGGCGAATATCATCCAGGGAAGCAAGACCGCCTGAGGCGATCACCGGAATGGAAACCGCATCAGCCAGCGCCAAGGTTGCGGGCCAATTGATGCCGGTCAAGATTCCATCGCGGTCTATGTCTGTGTAAATAATTGCCGCAACACCTGCGCCTTCAAACTTTTTGGCGAGTTCAATAACGCCGAGTGATGAAGCCTCGGCCCAGCCTTCGACGGCCACTTTGCCGCCCTTGGCATCAATGCCGACGGCGACTTTGCCGGGAAACTTTTTGCAGGCTTCAATCACGAGAGCCGGATTGCGCACGGCGACCGTGCCTAAGATTACACGCGCCAAGCCGCGTGATAGCCAGCTTTCAATCTGCGCCAGGTGACGAATGCCGCCGCCCAACTGCACTGGATTTTTTGTGGCGCGCAAAATCTCTTCCACCGCTGCGCCATTGACCGAATGGCCTTCAAACGCGCCGTTCAGATCAACCACATGAAGCCACTGAAAACCTTGTTGCTCAAAGGCCAAAGCTTGTGCTGCTGGGCTTTCGTTATAGATTGTAGCCTGCGCCATATCGCCCAGTTTCAAGCGTACGCATTTGCCGTCTTTCAAATCTATGGCGGGGAAAAGGATCAAGATAATCTCCGCCTTCCGATAGGTTGACACAAGCGCAGCAAATAACCATCAGGGTCTTGCACGAGGAATTGCCGCTGTCCAATTTCTTCGTCTGCGGCGCAATACCACTTTTCTTCCGGTTCGAGATAAAGCGGCCACGCGTTTTCACGCAGCTTGGAAAGCTGCACCGCCCAATCGGCATTTTCCATTTGAAAATTGACGCCGCGTCCATAGGGTTTTTCAAGCGGCCCAGTGATCCAAGAGCGGTTGCCTGCTTGAGGTTGCTCAAGCATCACATCACATGCGCCACGATGCAAATATGCGAATTTCTCTTCTGGCCGATCATAAAGCACAGAGAAATCCAACATATCAACCCAAAACTCAAGACTGGTTTGAAGATCAGACACAATAAGTTCTGGCACCAAGCCGCTCACGGCTTCCACCGCAAGAAATTGGCAATCAGCGCCAGACCAAGTGCTTGGCTTTTTTCAGGGTGAAACTGTGTACCCACCATATTTTCATAGGCGATCATGGCGGTGACTGGGCCGCCATAGTCTGCAGTGGCCACCACGTCTTCAGGCAAGGTGCATTCCACATGATATGAATGAACAAAGTAGGCGTTGAGGCCAGTGTCGCCCGTGTTTATGCCATCCAGCAACGCATGTTGCACCGTTGGCGTAATCGTGTTCCAGCCCATGTGCGGAATTTTCAGCGCAGGGTCTTTGGGTGCAATCGCTTTCACATCACCTGCAATCCAGCCCAAGCCTTGCGTTACATCATGTTCCAGCCCACGCGTCGCCATCAATTGCATGCCAACGCAGATGCCGAGGAAGGGACGAGCCTTGCTAATCACAGCTGCACGCATCGCCTGTTCCATGCCATCAACAGCGCGCAAACCATTGCGGCAATCTTTAAATGCACCAACACCAGGCAACACAATACGGTCGGCCTCAGCCACCACTTCGGGCTTGGCTGATACGATGATTTGTTCCTTCAATTTGGCTTCGGCGGCTGCACGCTCAAACGCTTTATGCGCCGAATGCAAATTGCCGGAGCCGTAATCGATGATAACAGTTTTGCCCACGCGCTTAACCCAATGTGCCTTTGGTGGAGGGAATACGGTTTTGCTGGCGCGGATCAATTTCCAACGCATCACGCAAAGCCCGGGCCAGAGCTTTGAAACAGCTTTCGGCGATGTGATGTGAGTTCGCACCATAGACATTTTCGATATGCAAGGTGATGCCAGCATTCATGGCGAAAGCTTGGAACCATTCGCGCACCAGCTCAGTATCAAACGTGCCGATCTTGGCCGTGGGAAAATTGACTTTAAATACCAAAAATGGCCGGCCGGAAACGTCAATGGCGCAACGGCTGAGTGCCTCATCCATTGGCAGATCGCATGAGCCATAACGGCGAATGCCTTTGCGCTCGCCTAAGGCTTTGGCCACGGCTTGGCCCAAGGCAATGCCTGCATCTTCCACGGTGTGGTGATCGTCAATGTGCAAATCTCCCTTGGCAGTAATCTCAATATCGATCAGCGAATGGCGCGCCAGCTGTTCCATCATGTGATCGAAAAAGCCCACGCCGGTTTTCACGGCAAAGGTGCCAGTGCCGTCCAAGTTGACGCTGGCCTTGATCGAGGTTTCAGTGGTGGAGCGGGCAATTTCGGCTTTACGCATGCGGGTGATCCTTCAAGCGGGGCCTCTTAGCAGATGCAATAAAAAAGTGCTATATGCCTGCCCAAACAAGGAAAACTGCTATGAGTTACATCGACGACGGCCTGGTCATTTCGGGAGCCGATCTTAAAAACGCTGTCAAGGCAGGGGTGATTGAAAATACTGCCGCGGAAAGATTGGTGGCTTTTATATTGACCACGCCTGCAGGCGATGCGGCGGATGATGAGCGACTTCGGCTCGTTACTGGCTTTAACGATATATTTGTTGCTATTGGCTTGGCGCTGTTTTTTGGCGCGCTATTTTTCGTTGCCGGCATCTGGGCCCATGCCATTGCGCCAGTGGCGGCATGGGGCCTGTCCGAGCTTTTTACCAGGCGGATGCGCATGGCTTTGCCTTCCATTATGCTCTTGGTGATATTCGCCTGTAGCATCTTCATTGGAATTGCCCATTTGTTTTCGGATTCACCAACTGCGACGATGTGGGCGCCTTGGTGGGGCAAGCACGCGCCGCTGGTTTTCACCGCAAGCGCTTGTGCAACTTTAGTCGGCGTTGCCCTGCATTGGTGGCGTTTCCATGTGCCCATTACGGTTGCAGCAGGAGTGGCGGCACTCGTGGGTGTGCTGATGGGCGGCCTAGCCGCAATCATGGGCAATGGTTTTCTCAATATTGCACTTTATGTTTTGCTGGTGCTGGGTCTGGCAACATTTGCTTTGGCAATGTTTTTTGACATGCAAGACCGCCTGCGCCGCACACAATTAGCAGACCGCGCTTTTTGGCTTCACATGTTGGCAGCACCGATGATCATTCATTCGCTGATGGCTAATTTGCGCAGTTCCGGTGCTGGTGGAGCGGCTTCCACCTTTATATTGTTTGCCTGTGTGGCCTTGGTGGCGCTGGCGATAGATCGGCGTGCCTTGCTCGTCTCATCGCTGGGCTATCTGATGGTTTCATTCGGCAGCTTGGCGAACTCATTTAGCGCTTCGGATGGAAGCGTACACAGCTTGGCTTCAAGCTGGGGCGTGTTGATGGTTGGTGTTTTGGTTCTGCTGCTATCGGTAGCTTGGCGGCCCTTGCGCGCAAGGCTGCTGCCGCTGTTGCCGATGGCGGTGCAAGACAAAGTTCCGGTGATTCAGGGGCGATAGAAAACAATGTTGGAAGCCGATAAAATATTCGCTGGCTCAATTCCGGAAAACTATGACCGCTACATGGTTCCGTTGATATTTGAACCCTATGCCAATGATCTTGCGCGGCGGGCCGCAGCTTTGTCACCTCGCGCTGTTTTGGAAGTCGCCGCCGGTACTGGTGTTGTCACGCGCGCCTTGGCCCCAAAGCTTTTACCAAACGCCCACTACGTTGTTACCGACCTCAACTCCTCTATGCTCGACTATGCGGCTTCAAGCCAAATTCCTGATGCCCGTATCACTTGGCGACAAGCAGATGCCTTGGCACTACCGTTTGAAAATGAAAGTTTCGATCTTGTATGTTGTCAGTTTGGCGCAATGTTCTTCCCTGATCGCGTTGCTGGTTACCGTGAAGCAAAGCGCGTGTTAAAACCCTGACGGAAATTTTTTGTTTAATGTGTGGGATCGCATCGAGGAGAATATATTTGCGAATGATGTGACGAATGCGCTTGCTGAGATTTTTCCGGATGATCCACCGCGATTTCTGGCACGCACTCCGCATGGCTATCACGATACAGCTCTGATCCGACGCGAACTGGAGAGCGCGGGTTTTTCCAATGTGGCAATTGAGACGAGGGCCGAACTAAGCCGTGCAGATTCGCCACGCATTCCAGCCGTCGCCTACTGCCAAGGGACGGTTCTGCGCAGCGAAATCGAGGCTAGAGACAAAGGAAAGCTGCAAGTCGCAACCGACTTTGCGGAATCGGTACTGACAAAGAAGCATGGCAAAAGCAATATTGCCACCAAAATTCAGGCCCACGTCATTTCGGCCCGAGCTTAAATTTCATGCAAAATAAAAAACGCGGCACATTTCTGCACCGCGTTTTTCTAATTCAATAAAGAACGATTATGCGTTTTCGCTTTCAACAGGTGCGTCGCCGCCCTGCTTCTTGCTCAAATCTTCGCCGGTGGTTTGATCCACAGCTTTCATGGAAAGCTTGATCTTGCCGCGGTTGTCTAAACCGACAAGCTTGACCTTCACAACATCGCCTTCTTTGACCACGTCAGAGGTTTTTTGCACGCGGTTTTGGGAAAGTTCGCTGATGTGAACAAGGCCGTCCTTGGCACCGAAGAAGTTGACGAAAGCGCCAAATTCCATGACCTTCACAACCTTGCCTTCGTAAATCTCGCCCACTTCTGGCTCGGATACGATGGATTTGATCCACTTCATGGCAGCCGCAATTGATTCACCCGAAGAGGACGCCACTTTCACAGTGCCATCATCTTGAATGTCGATCTTAGCGCCCGTCTTTTCCACGATTTCGCGGATAACTTTACCGCCAGTGCCGATCACTTCACGGATTTTGTCCGAAGGGATCTTGATGGTTTCGATGCGCGGGGCATGTTCACCTAACCCGGGCCGTGCCTTTTCCAAGGCTTCGGCCATCTTTTCCAAGATGTGCAAACGCCCGTCTTTGGCTTGCCACAACGCAACCTTCATGATCTCTGCGGTGATGCCGGTGATCTTGATATCCATTTGCAAAGCGGTGATGCCGTTTGAAGTGCCCGCCACTTTGAAATCCATATCGCCCAAGTGATCTTCATCACCCAAGATGTCGGAGAGAACTGCAAAGCGCTCACCTTCCTTGATCAAGCCCATGGCAATACCAGCCACTGGAGCCTTCAACGGAACACCTGCATCCATCAGTGCCAGTGATGCGCCACAGACCGAAGCCATGGACGATGAACCATTTGACTCAGTGATCTCAGACACCACGCGGATGGTGTAAGGGAACTGATCCTTGGGAGGCAACATCGGATGAACCGCGCGCCAAGCCAATTTACCATGGCCGATTTCGCGGCGGCCCGTGGCACCCATGCGGCCAACTTCACCCACCGAGAAGGGAGGAAAGTTGTAATGCAGCATGAAGGTTTCCTTATACATGCCGTCCAGACTGTCGACATATTGCTCGTCTTCGCCTGTGCCCAAAGTGGTCACGACCAAGGCCTGGGTTTCACCACGGGTGAAAAGCGCTGAACCGTGGGTGCGGGGAAGCACTGATGCTTCTGCAACAATCGGGCGAACAGTCTTGGTGTCGCGGCCATCGATGCGAAGGCCAGTGTCCAAGATGCTGTTGCGAACGATGTCTTTTTCCAAATGCTTGAAAGCTTCGGAAACTTTTTGTTCAGTTGGAGCTTTTGGATCGTCTTTATCAACCAATGCGGCCTTCACGACATCCTTGGCCTTGGCCACGGCGTTTTGGCGATCTTCCTTCTTGGCAATGGCATAAGCAGCGCGCAGAGATTTTTCTGCGTTCTTCTTGACGGCCTTGAAGAGTTTTTCTTCATCGGGTGCTGTGAACTCACGTGGTTCACGCGATGAACGTTCCGCCATGCGGATGATCGCTTCAATCACTGGCTGGAAACCAGCATGACCGAAGGTGACAGCGCCAAGCATCACTTCTTCTGAAAGTTCCTTGGCTTCGGATTCAACCATCAACACAGCATCACTGGTGCCGGCGACGACGAGATCCAAAGTGGATTCTTTCATCTGATCTTTGGTTGGGTTCAAAACATATTCGCCGTTGATGACACCAACGCGCGAAGCACCAATCGGGCCCATGAATGGAATACCCGAAATTGTGAGTGCAGCAGAAGCAGCCACCATGGCCACAACGTCTGAATCATTTTCCATATCATAGGAAAGCGTGGTTACGATGACTTGAGTTTCCACACGGAAACCCTCAGGGAACAGCGGGCGGATCGGGCGATCAATCAGGCGCGAAACTAAAGTTTCTTTTTCTGATGGGCGGCCTTCACGCTTGAAATAACCGCCGGGAATCTTGCCCGCGGCATAAGTTTTTTCTTGATAGTTTACGGTGAGCGGGAAGAAGTCGATGCCGGGCTTTTCAGCGCGGGCGGCGACGGCTGTCGCCATAACGGTGGTTTCGCCGTAGGTTGCGATTACTGCGCCATCAGCTTGGCGGGCCATGCGGCCGGTTTCGAGGCGGAGCGTTTTGCCGCCCCATTGGATTTCTTCAACATCAATGTTGAACATGTTTTTTCATTTCCTTCGTCCTTCGCCGCCACTTCGTCACCTGCTTTTGGACGGCATCCCCTTTGGACAAGACAGCTCCAGCCCTATTGCTGAAACCTAGTCGGGGACGCAGGTGGCTAATCGGTGATCCACCTGCTCGTATAATAGAACCCTCCCCCAAGCGGAGGAGGATGAGTGTTGTTAGATCAACCTGACTTTTGACGGAATTGTCAAAAGTCAGAAAAGTCGATCGACAATTTAGACCTAGGGCGATTTTGATGTTTCCATGAAACATCAAAACGCTCTAGCGGCGGATATCCAAACGCTTGATGAGGCTTGCATAGCGCGCTTCATCTTTGCCTTTGACGTAATCCAACAAGCTACGACGCGCTGCCACCATCTTGAGAAGGCCACGGCGCGAGTGATTGTCTTTCTTGTGCATTTTGAAATGGTCGGTCAGATAGTTGATGCGCTCGGTGAGGATCGCTACCTGAACTTCAGGTGAGCCAGTGTCACCAACCTTGGTTGCATATTCTTTTACGAGAGCGACTTTGCGCTCAGGAGTCATAGTCATTGGTCTTCTCCGGACATCAAAGGTTGAACAATCTTTTGGTTTTGAGAAAGCCTTGGGAAATTTCACCAATCGCAATTGGCTGGTTATCGCAGCGTATCAAAACCGCCGCCTCGCTTATGGGAGCATTTGCTCCACGCAGCAGAACCGTTTGGCCCTGCCTCAGTTTGGCGGCATCAGTATCCAAAACGGCCAGTGCCGGGATGCCGTCCAGCACGGTCTCTAATGGAAGCAAGGCCCCTTTCAGGGCCCCGGTTGCGATCCCTATAGCCATTTTCTCAAGCTTTTCCAGCGAAATCATTTGGGCCTCTTGCAAGCCTCCTACTTTGAGGCGGCGCAAAGCCGAAACATGGGCCACGCAGCCGAGCTTACGCCCCATATCTCGCGCCAGAGAGCGAATATATGTGCCTTTTCCGCAGGTTATCTCAAATTCTGCATGGTTCTCTGCGGCTTCAACCAATTTCAGAGAATCCACATGAACTTCCCGTTCCTTCATCTCAACAACCTCACCTGCCCTGGCAAGATCATAGGCGCGTTCACCCGCTATCTTAATTGCAGAGTAAGCTGGCGGGGCCTGCATGATGGTTCCGATGAATTGGGGCAAAACGGCTTCGATTTCAGCTTGGTTAGGGCGCTTGTCTGAACGCTTAGTGATTTCGCCTTCTAAGTCATCGGTATTGGTCTCGGCCCCCCATGCGGCGGTGAAGCGGTAAATCTTTGCGCCATCCATGGCCCATTGCACGGTTTTCGTGGCCTCACCAAATGCGATTGGAAGAAGTCCAGTGGCGAGTGGATCAAGGGTTCCGCCGTGGCCAGTTTTTTCGGCATTGAACATGTTGCGCAATTTGCCCACAGCTTGGGTTGACGTCATGCCATAAGGCTTATCAAAGGCGATCCAACCGTTGATTTTTTCGCGTTGCCTTTTCAAATTATGGCTTCTTCAAATCCTGCTGCACTTCTGGTTTTTGCAGAAGCGCATCAATCTTCACGGCATAATCCAGCGCCGTATCAATGCGGAAGCGGATTTCGGGCATATATTTCATGTCGAGCTTTGGCGCCAAAAGCCCACGAATATATTTGCGGTTTTTGTTCAAGACATCGAGCGCCTGTTTTTCTTTGCCGATAACTAAGCTGCGCACAAAGGCTGTGGCGATTTTGAGATCGGGTGAAAGCTGCACCTCAGTGATGGTGGGTGCCAGTTTATCGACTTCCGGATCACCGGTTTCGCCACGTTGAATGACACTCGCCAAGGCATGGCGGATCATCTCTCCGGTGCGGAGCATTCGTTGCGATGGGGCAGAGGCTTTAGACATACAAAGATCCAGTGTGCTATAAAAACCAAAGGCAGCCTTTCGGCTGCCTTGGCATTTGACTCCCTTGCGGGCAACGGACACCTGATTTCTCAAGGCCGCGATCAGTTGCATATAGTGCAACTTCGTAAATTAATCAATATCAAACGGACGGGGCAGCCATTTACTAATTTTTTCAAGGACTTGATTAAATTCAAATTCAGGCAGAACCAATTTCCGGGCACCGTACTGGCTAAACCTGCTGGGAGAAACCGTATAGAGATGATTGCAAACAGCCCAAGATGTTTTGCCTTCGACTATTTCATATTTTACGGCCCAAGGATTCTGATCCTGCGGTTCGGTAGAAAAGGGAATAACCAAACACGGCCCTGACAAAGTGTTCTTGTAAGAAACGACAACAACCGGCCTTGTCTTCCACATCTCAGGAAGCCTTGCATCTTCCCAAAAATCACACCAATAAATTTGTCTGATCTTAGGTGAGGCCAGTATTCGGGGCTTGATCCACAAAGGTTTACGTTCAAGCTCATCCATTCAGGTTAACCGCCAACGCGACGCCAAGGCATGGCGGATCATCTCTCCGGTGCGGAGCATACGTTGTGATGGGGCCGCGGCTTTAGACATTACGCTTTTCCATAGGCTTGTAGGCGCTGCTCCAAAGTTCCGGTGTGAAGTTCAAATAAGTGGTTATCATAGTCATAGAAGTAAAGCGATTGGCTCTCGCCTTCTATGCGTGGGCGTGGCGGAAGCATTTCTAGGCCTAGCTTTTCAATCGTCAGCTTAGCGTGTGCAAGGCCTTCGTCATCGGTTTTGAATGCGACGTGGTTGTAAGTGCGTGTCGGCAAACTCTCGCCATCCATCACGGCTACCCAAACATCGCCGACCATGAAGAACTTTTCCGCCGAGATCGAATGTTGTTTGGCATCGCTAGAGTAGATTTCCTTTCCACCAAGAACTTCAATCATGATGCGTGACATTTTTTCGAGATCGCGGGTGATGAATGTGATATGGGAGAGACCGGAGATCACTTAGGGTTCCTTTAAACCCGCTGCAATGGTCGGTGTGGCAGCCACGGAAGTTCAATCATTATAGAATCTCCAGCAGACACAATACCACTTTTGCGGATTATGCCCATCACGCCGCTCTTCCGAACGATCCCATCAGATTGATCTTTGAAAACGACTTTAGAAAGTAAGCCTTGACGAAAACCATCAATTTGGTGACATGGATTTCGCAAACCAGTAATTTCAATTACAGCGTTTGCGCCAATTTTGAGTAAACTCGACGTCGGCAAACCTAAGATGTCTATGCCGCGCGTTGTTATGTTTTCTCCTAAATCGGCAGGCTTTATGATACAGCCATCCAGAGCAAGTTCGTCAAATAGCTCCGATTGGATTAGATGCACTTGGCGCAGATTCGGCTGAGTGGGATCAACGGCAACCCTTGAGAGATGCTGAACGGTAACCCCAAAATGGCAATCGCCCTCTACGCCGAGTCCTTCAATAAGATGAATGTTCGCGCAAGTTTGCTTTGAGAATTTATGCTCTTGAGACTTTGCGACAGCAGCAACAAGCATCTTTTACTCCAGTGTCCGTGCCACCTTTTCAACACGGAAGCATTCGATCACATCACCAACGCGCATGTCTTCGTATTTTTCAAACGCCATACCGCATTCTTGACCAACTGGAACTTCTTTCACTTCGTCCTTGAAGCGCTTCAGTGTGCTTAGCGTGCCTTCGTGGATGACCACGTTGTCGCGGATCAAGCGCACCTTGTTGCCACGTTGAACCGAGCCTTCTGTCACCATACAGCCAGCAACCTTGCCAACCTTGGTGATGTTGAACACTTCCAAAATCTTGGCGTTGCCGATGAAGGTTTCGCGCAGTTCCGGCGTGAGTTTGCCAGCAATGGCGGCCTTGATGTCATCAACCAGATCATAGATGATGTTGTAATAGCGAATCTCAATACCTTGTTGTTGCGCCAAATCACGAGCTTGCACATTCGCACGCACGTTAAAGCCCAACACCACTGCACCTGATGCACCAGCCAGAGAAATGTCGCTTTCGGTGACACCACCCACGGCATAGTGAACCACACGGGCGCGGATTTCTTCATTGCCGATTTTTTCCAGCGCTTGCACGATGGCTTCAGAAGAACCTTGCACATCAGCCTTGACCAGAATTGGGAATTCCTTGCGGCCAGATTGGCCGATCTGCGTCATCATCTGTTCAAGTGAAGAACGTGCTGATGATGTGCCGCGCTTTTCGCGCTTTTGACGTTCACGGAATTCGGTGATCTCACGCGCGCGTGCTTCATCAGGCACCACGTCGAATCTGTCACCCGCTTCTGGCGCTGAGTTGAGCCCAAGCACTTCGACTGGAAATGACGGCGGCGCTTCACTGACGGATTTGCCTTTGTCATCTTGAAGTGCGCGAACGCGACCCCAAGCAGTACCTGCCACAAAGATATCGCCATGTTTCAACGTGCCGCGCTGAACCAGCACGGTGGCCACCGGCCCACGGCCCTTATCCAGCTGTGCTTCCACCACAAGGCCTGATGCTTCACGGTTTGGATTGGCGCGCAAGTTGAGAACTTCAGCTTGCAGCAAGATGGTATCAAGCAGTTTGTCGAGGCCCGTGCCCTTGGTTGCGGAAACTTCCACATCAAGCGTGTCACCACCCATGCTTTCCACAACGATTTCATGTTGCAGCAAATCGGTGCGCACACGTGTGGGGTTTGCGCCCTGCTTATCCATTTTATTGATGGCAATGATGATTGGCACACCCGCCGCTTTGGCGTGATTGATGCTTTCAACGGTTTGCGGCATCACGCCGTCATCTGCTGCCACAACGAGAATGGCAATGTCTGTGGCTTTGGCACCGCGGGCGCGCATTGAGGTGAACGCTTCATGGCCTGGTGTATCAATGAAGGTGACAAGGCCATTTGAGGTTTTCACCTGATAGGCACCAATATGTTGGGTGATGCCACCGGCTTCACCGGACACCACATTGGTTTTGCGAATGGCGTCAAGCAGCGAGGTTTTGCCGTGGTCAACGTGGCCCATAATGGTGACAACCGGCGGACGAGACACCATGGTTTCTTCAGCGTCAGAGCCGGCATCAAGGCTATCCACCACGTCAGTTTCAGCAACGCGCTTAACCTTGTGACCCATTTCTTCGGCGATGATTTGGGCCGTATCAGCATCAATCACGTCATTGATGGTGTGCATCTGGCCTTGGCGCATCAACAGTTTGATAATATCTACCGCACGTTCAGCCATGCGGTTAGAGAGTTCCTGAATGGTGATGGTTTCAGGAATGATGATTTCGCGCGTGGCTTTTTCAGTTGGTTTTTGGAAACCTTGCGCTTGCTTTTTCAAGCGTTCAGTTCGCCTGCGGAATGAAGCGATGGAATGACCGCGTGAATTTTCATCTTCATTCAGAGCGTTTTCAACAGTCAGGCGACCGCGACGCTTATCGGCATCGGCTTTGGTGCGCGTTGGTGCAGGGGCTACAATAATGCGTTTAACAACGCCGCCCGATGGGCGTGGTGCAGCAGGTCTGGTGCGCGGGCGATCATCATCATCGGCATCAGCAGGGCGTGCCGTGCTGGTAGGCTTTGGGGCAAGCCTGCGTGCAGCTTCTTCAGCTTTACGCTTGCCGTCATCTTCGGCCTTATGGCGGGCATCATCCTCAGCTTTGCGTTTAGCTGCGGCTTCACGCTCAACCAAGTCATGCGCTTCTTGAATTTTGCGGCGTGCACCATCTTCTTCTTGGCGCTTGCGTTCTTGGGCTTCGCGCACACGGCTATCAGCTAGCGCACGTTCACGCGCCTCACGCTCATCAGCCGACAAAGTTCGTAAGACCACACCTGGGCGTGGTGGTAACGGTGCAGATGGGCGAGGTGCCGGCGTATCAGCCACGCGCGGCTGAGCCACAAATTTTGAACGCTCTTCACCGGCAGGTGCGCCTGCTGGTCTGTCATCACCAAAACGCTTGCGCTTGGTTTCAACCACTACAGTTTTGCCACGGCCATGGGCGAGGCTTTGCTTCACGCGAGATTGCTCATGTGAAGGGCGCTTCAGGCTCAATGTGGTTGCGCCGCCTGAATTAACAGACGGGCGCGAGCCTTGCTTGTCGTCGCTATTGTTATTGTCGCTCATGCAATCCTAATTCAAACCCTTCAACTTCAAACCTTCAAAACGCGCCAAGGCCACGGCCAAGTCTAGCACCTTTTGCGCGCTACCACCGCGTTTAAGCGCGGCATGTACCACATTTTCACGGCCAAATGCCAAGTCCAATTCATCAGGCCGCCAGAAATCCAACACTGCGGCCTCGGGGCCACAGAGACGGTCTACCTTTGCCACCCCATCGGGTGCCGCCCCGGTGACGTGAATAACCGCCAAAATGCTAGCCTGTTTGGCGGCATCCTCCACCTTGGTGAAGCCTGCCACGGCCAAGCCAGCTTTCCTAGCCAGAGACAGGGCCTGAACCAAATCGTGCCGCATCAGCTTGGCAACCAAATCGGGCAAATCCGCCGCAGCTTTAGCGCTTTCGCCAAAAGCTCTGGCAAAAGCCTTGCGCGATACCGCCTCGGCCACATCAACCCTAGATTTAGTAACCCAAGCTCCACGGCCCGGCAGCTTGCGCTTAAGATCGGGGGTCACTTCACCTTCCGGCGACAGCACGAAACGGATCAGCTCTTCCTCCGGCCGTTGCTGGCGGGTGATGATGCACGTACGCTCGGGCAAGACTTCGGCTTCACTCAAGCGGTTGGCGCCTCCACAGTTTCTGTTTCAGCGACAGGTGCCTCAATCCAGCCTAATTGCAAACGGGCCTTCATAATCATGTCTTGGGCTTCAGCCACCGAAACATCTTGGCCGGTAAGGGCACCCGGATGCTTGATGGTTTCGCCATTCTTGCGCTCATTCCAGCCGATCAAATCATCGGTGGCACAATCAGCAAAGTCTTCCAGCGTTTTGATTTTGTTTTCGCCTAAAGCCACCAACATAGATGGGGTGAGGCCTTCAAAAGCCTTAAGCTGATCGGTGACACCCAGCGCCTTACGCTTGTCTTCCAATTCAGTGGCTTCACGTTCAATGAAGGCCTTGGCGCGTTCTTGTAATTCAGCAGCCGTGGCTTCATCTAAGCCTTCGATTGAGGAGATTTCACTTGGATCAACCATTGCCACTTCTTCCACCTTATCAAATCCTTCAGAGGCCAAAAGCTGGGCCAAAGTTTCATCCACATCCAAAGCGGCCACAAAGCGCGCAGTTCTAGCTGCGAATTCCTTCTGGCGGCGTTCAGATTCTTCAGCTTCCGTCATAATATCAATATCCCAGCCGGTGAGTTGTGAGGCGAGGCGCACGTTCTGGCCGCGACGACCAATGGCCAATGACAATTGTTCATCAGGTACGACAACTTCAATGCGTTCAACTTCTTCATCAAGCACAACCTTGGCCACTTCGGCCGGCGCCAGTGCATTCACCACAAATGTGGCCACATCTTCTGACCATTGGATGATGTCAATTTTTTCGCCCTGCAACTCGTTGACCACAGCTTGCACACGGCTGCCGCGCATACCCACGCAAGCACCCACTGGATCAATGGAACTATCGCGCGAACGAACCGCAATCTTAGCGCGGCTTGATGGATCACGCGCCACCGAAACCACTTCAACAATGCCATCATAAATTTCAGGCACTTCTTGGCCGAACAATTTGGCCATGAATTGCGGATGGGTGCGGCTTAAGAAAATTTGTGGCCCACGTTGTTCGCGGCGCACGTCATAAACATAGGCGCGGATGCGATCACCTTGGCGCGGGGTTTCGCGCGGTAGTGCTTCATCACGGCGGATGATGCCTTCACCACGGCCCAGATCAACGATCACGTTGCCATATTCAACGCGCTTGATGAGACCAGAAATGATTTCGCCAATGCGGTCTTTATATTCGGCATACATACGCTCACGCTCTGCATCGCGCACTTTTTGCACAATGGTTTGTTTGGCAGATTGGGCGGCGATACGGCCAAATTCAATCGGCGGTAGCGCTTCGGCGATATAGTCGCCAACTTGGGCGGCGGGGTTGCGCTTGGTGGCTTCGGCCAGAGAAATATGTTTGGCTTCATCTTCGATTTTTTCCACCACCATCAAAAGACGGTTGAGGCGGGTTTCGCCGGTCTTTGGATCAATCTCAGCGCGGATTTCATTTTCTTGGCCATAGCGCGCCTTGGCGGCTTTGGTGATGGCTTCTTCCATCGCTTCCAGCACGATGGATTTATCGATGGATTTTTCTCGCGCCACCGCATCGGCGATTTGCAAAAGCTCTAAGCGGTTGGCGGAAACAGGCGAGTTAGCCATTGGTGTCTTCCTCTTCAGTTTTAATTTTGTCTTCGTCGATCTCTGCGCCATCGCCGTAACCTTGTGGCAGGCGAGCCTTGGCGGCTTCGATCAATTCATCGGTGAGAACCAGATTGGCTTCGGCAATATCTGCGAATGGCAGGCCCACCAGCAAAGGCTCTCCACCCTTTTCAGGGTTATCAATAAACAGGCGCACTTCGCCTTCGTGGTAACCTTCAAGGTTGCCGCGAAAGCGCTTACGGCCAGCTTGCGGCACAGTCATTTCAATCTTCACATCATGGCCTGCCCAGGTTTCAAAATCAGCGGCGCGCACCAGCGGGCGATCAATGCCAGGAGATGAAATTTCAAGATGATATTTCGCGGAGATGATATCGGCCACATCCAACATCGGCGAAAAGCTGCGCGAGAATTTTTCACAATCATCAATGGTGAAAGTGCCATCTGGCCGCTCGGCCATGATCTGCACAGTTGAGCCAAAGGTTTTAATACGCACCAGCCTGAAGCCCATGTCGATCAGCACAGGCTCAGCCAAAGCCGCCACGCGCGCGGCGGGGCCTTGTTCTCTGGACAATCTTTGTTCGTTATTATTTTCCAAGTCTCTGAGCCAAACAAAAAAGCGGGCCCCTTTCGGGACCCACCCCATCAGATCTACGATGTTGTGAATTCTTGATGGCCATATAGGCCCGCAGACTTCAAAACACAAGGGCTAAGCCAACACCGCTTCGACAATCGCTTTGAGGCCATCCTCATTCACCCGCACGACTGCTTCCTTCACCGCAAACCACTGCCTTTTGCGCTGATTTTGTTCTGGCCATTTATCAAGGAGGCGGCTGACTTCCATGGCATAAACCGTCACTTGGATCGGCTGCATGCGGCCCGATTTCATGCGTTTACGGTAAGTGAACGAGCCCATCGATTTTTTGCCCATCTTGCCTTCGATGCCCGCTTCTTCAAAAGCTTCCTGTTTTGCCGCATTACGGTCGGCTAAATTGCGCATGGGCCAACCTTTGGGGATCACCCATCTTTTGGTCTCGCGCGATGTGATCAGCAAAACCTCAATGCCTTGGCCATGTTTGCGATAAGGCAGTGCAGCAATTTGCTTTTTTACCGCTTGCTTGGTCATTGCAGGAAACTCGCCAGCCAATAAAATACCGCAGCCATAAGTGCCGCCGCTGGCATGGTGATGATCCAAGCCCAGACTATGCTGGAAGCTAGGCCCCAGCGCACTGATGAGGCGCGCTTTGCGGTGCCTGCACCGATGATTGCACCGGTGATTGTGTGAGTGGTTGAAACTGGAACACCAAGGCCTGTCGCCATGAACAAGGTGATAGCGCCAGCCAAATTGGCGCAAGCGCCCTGCATGGGCGATAGTTTGGTGATCTTTGAGCCCATGGTATGCACAATGCGCCAGCCACCTAACATAGTTCCAACACCCATTGTGACATAGCACGCAAAGATTGCCCAATTGGGCACCGTGAAAGTTTTATAAACATGGTTGGAATATAACAACACAGCAATCACACCAGCAGTTTTTTGCGCATCATTGCTGCCATGGCCGATTGAATAAAGTGCTGATGAAACAAGCTGCATTTTGCGCGCCATACCATCGGCCCAGGCTGGATTGGCTTTCACAAAAGCCCAACTCATTAAGATCATCAACAGAACAGCAATCACAAAGCCCGTGAAGGGTGAAATGACAATACCATAAATGGTGGCGGACAGTCCGTGCCAGACAATTGCCTCCATTCCGCCCTTGGCGACACCGGCACCAACAATGCCGCCCACCAAGGCATGGGATGATGACGTAGGCAAGCCCAATAGCCAAGTAATCACATTCCAAGAAATGGCTCCAGCAAGTGCGCCGAATATGACAAAGTTATCCACCAGATCAGGTGAGATTATGCCCTTGCCAATGGTGGTGGCGACACTGGCTTGGAAAATAAAGAAGGCGACGAAATTAAAAAAACTTGCCCAAAGAACTGCTTGAAACGGCTTCAACACGCGGGTTGAAACAACTGTGGCTATGGCATTGGCTGAATCATGCATGCCATTCATGAAGTCAAACGCCAGCGCCACAGCGATCAGTGCCACCACTGTGAAACTCATCATGCTCATGTCCATGAGTTTTCGCGCTCCGCTTATACGTGTTCGATCACGATGCCGGAAATCGTGCGGGCTACATCTTCTAATTTGTCTGCGACTTTTTCGAGATGGCCAAAAAGTTCTTGGCCAATGATGAAGGCCATAGGGTTTTTCTTGGCTGTGCCTTTCATCAACGCCTTCAAACCATTTTCATGATGTTGATCTGAGTCGTTTTCAATGGCCATCATCTGCTTGCAAAGCACATGAAGCCGCGCAGCGTTGGGGCCGAGGTTACGCAGCAGCGGCAATGCCTCAGTCAACAGCTTTGTCATTTGCACTGCTTCATCGGCAATGACCTTCATATTAGGCTCAAAAGTTTCGACCTCATAAAGCAAAATCGTTTTGGCGGTTTTGTTCATCTGATCAACCGCATCATCCATGTCATTTATCAGCTTGCCAATATCGCCGCGATCAAATGGCGTGATGAAACTTTTACGCAAACCTTCGTTCACTTGGGCGGCGATATGATCTGCCTCATCCTCAGTTTTCATGACGGCAGCGCAATTTTTTGCGATGGTCTTGGTGTTGGCAAAAATCGCCGCAAGAGATTGTGCCGCAGCCAGTGACTTTGCCGCATGAGCTTCAAACATATCGAAGAACTTGTCTTCGCGCGGCATCAATCTCTTTAAAAATCCAACCATCTCGCCTTATCCCTCATTGCCTGAATGAACATATGACAGATTTGTGACGATGGGAAAATGGGGCTTAAACCTTTATGAACCGTAGATAATTGGAGCCGCGCCCTTCACGCTTCGCTTTGGCTTCATAGCGGGTCTGCAGCCAATTCTCAAAAGGCGTGGAATCATCTGGTCCTTCAATAAACAGTTTGGATTCGGCCACATGCGTGCGTGTCCAGCCCACATAGTCGGCAATATCTGAGGCAAACCAGAATTGCCCCGAAGTTTTAAGCACACGCGCAAAATGCACCAGATTGGCGGAATTTACAAAGCGGCGCTTCTTTTGCTTCAGCTTTGGCCAAGGGTCTGGATATAAAAGATAGATACGCTCAAAACTTTCAGGCGGAAGTGCTTCGAGCAGAGGTCTGGCGTCGCCATAGTGAACACGCAAATTGGTGAGTTCGCGTTCGGCAATTTCTGCCATCAGTTTGGCCACGCCATTGAGAAAGGGTTCAGCACCAATATAGCTGATCGTGGGATTGAGCGCTGCCTGATGAGCCAAATGCTCACCACCGCCAAATCCGATTTCAAGAATGCGCCGCTCACTCATGCCCGCCAGGGGTTGGGTTAAGTCCACCGCCACTTGGGGCAGCAGGCTTTGCATCAACTCCGAATGGATACGGCGCAAAGGCTTCCCCTTGCGCCGCCCATAAAATTGAAATTTTGGACCCTTGGTGTTCACTTCACCGCTTTTTTCAACTTAGCCACAAGATCAGTCTTTTCCCAAGAGAAGCCACCGTCTTTTTCAGGCTTGCGGCCAAAGTGACCATAGGCAGAGGTGCGGGCATAGATGGGCTTGTTGAGCTGCAGATGATTGCGAATGCCGTTAGGCCGCAAATCCATCACCTTACGCAAAGCCTTCTCAATCTTAGCGTCGGCCACTTTGCCGGTGCCGTGGGTTTCAACATAAACCGAAAGTGGCTCAGACACACCAATTGCATAAGATAATTGAATGGTGCAGCGCTTGGCAAGCTTTGCTGCCACAACATTCTTGGCGAGATAACGTGCAGCATAGGCAGCCGAACGATCCACTTTGGTTGGATCTTTGCCGGAGAACGCGCCGCCGCCGTGAGGGGCCGCACCGCCATAGGTATCCACAATGATCTTGCGGCCTGTTAGACCAGCATCACCATCGGGCCCACCAATAAAGAATTTGCCAGTGGGGTTGATGTGCCAAACGGTATGCTTGTTGATCCAGCTCTTAGGCAAAGCTTTACGCACATGCGGCTCAATAATTTTGCGCATATCTTGTGAGGTCAAGCTTTCATCCATGTGCTGATGCGACACAACAATTTGGGTCACTGAAACCGGCTTGCCCTTTTTATATTGCACAGTGATTTGGCTTTTCGAGTCTGGACCCAAGCGCTTGTCACCAGCATGGCGGGCTTGCGCCAAAACCTGCAGGATGCGCTGAGCATAATAAAGTGGAGCAGGCATAAGGTCGGGCGTTTCATCGCAGGCATAGCCAAACATGATGCCTTGATCGCCGGCACCGACATCTTTCGAACCCGCCTCATCCACACCTTGGGCAATGTCAGCTGATTGGTTGTGCAACAATACTTCAATCTTGGCCGTATCCCAATGGAAGCCCGATTGTTCATAGCCAATGTCTTTGATGGCCTTGCGGGCCACTGCAATAATCATGTCATTGGTGATGGATTGCGGCCCGCGCACTTCACCACCAATCACCACACGGTTGGTGGTGGCAAAGGTTTCACAGCCAAGACGCACGCGCGCCGGATCCATTTCTTCAGCCAGAGCTTGGCGGAAAAAAAGATCCACGACCTCGTCAGAAATCCGGTCACAGACTTTGTCTGGATGGCCTTCCGAAACGGATTCGCTGGTGAACTGATAGCTGTTGCGCGCCATGATTATCCCCTAATAAGAGCGGCCAATGATTCACATAAAGATATCTTTATGCGTTACCAGCCGACCTCATACAGGCATTTGCGTAGGATTCAAGTAGCTAAAGCTAAAACCTAGCCTTCACTTTCCACAATCAACCGCGCCAAAGCCGCAATCAATTTGCGCTTGGTTGATGTGTCAGCGTCTTTGAATGCTTTGGCCAGTTGTACACCTTCAGGTGTCATGAGAGCAGCACTGAATTCATCGCCGCTGCCACCTTCACGCAATCCATCTGCGCCTTCATTGCCAGGCAAGCCATCATAGAAAAACTGAACTGGCACGCCCAAAGTCTTGGAGGCATAGAACAGACGGCTCGCGCTTATGCGGTTTGAACCTTTTTCGTATTTCTGAACCTGCTGAAAGGTGATCCCAAGTAATTCACCTAAACGTTCTTGGCTCATATTCACCAATTGCCGACGCATACGAATGCGAGCGCCGACATGCGCGTCAATATAGTTAGGATCTCTTCGTGTCATCTAATTCCTCAGACCGTTTTGCCCCCAGCCCGTTGCCCTTCGCGCTGAACTTGGCTTCCCCGGCCCTGTAAGCACTATTTCGCCACATAGAAAATCGACTACATTTTTGTAACGAACCGCTGTCTTTTAGTACCGTCGCAGAAATTCGCCAACTAAAAATAGTAATAATACTAAGATAATAAACAGAATCCCATTGGTTTTTGCGTAAACTGTGTCAGCAACTGGGCTTGGCAAGGCCAAATCGTAACTCCCAATTGCGTTGAGTTGCGATTTGAAGGTCATCCGTCCCAACGGATCGATGACTGCTGAAATTCCAGTATTGGCCGCGCGCGCTGCTGGAACACCAAGCTCAATTGCGCGCAACCGTAACATGGCCAAATGCTGATAAGGGCCTGTGGACGTGCCAAACCAGCCATCATTGGTGACGTTGACCAGCCAATCGGGGCGCGGGTTTGCGGCCGCCACGGCACCGGGAAATATGGCTTCATAGCAAATGGAAAAACCAGCATTGCCAGCGCCGGGAACGGCCAACGTTTTTGCACCATCACCAGGCGTGAAGCTTTCTGGCGCGTTTACCAAACGCCGAAATCCCAAAGGTGCTAAAGCCCATTCTAAGGGCAGAAATTCACCCCCCGGAACCAATCGCCATTTATCGTAATGTGTAATCACCTCTGCCTTATCATTCATCATCAAGATTGAGGTGTAGTAAGGCGCATCGGGACTGGGGCTGGCACGGCGCACCGCACCAGCCAACAAAGTTTGACCCGGCTGCATGACCGCAGCCAACTCAGCGCGGCCTTGTGCACTTTCATCAATCAGAAAAGGCACAGATGCTTCTGGCCAAATGATATGGGTAATAGGCTTTCCAGTTGTTGAAGGTGCGGCCGTCAACTGCAACAGTCGGTCGTAGATCGCCCGCGCATTGCCGGCCTGCCACTTTTCATTCTGGTTGATATTAGGCTGCACCAGCCGCAGCATCACATCGGCATTATATTGTGTTGGGTTTTGCGCCAGTCGCCACTCACCATAACCATAGGCAGCCGGAAGACTGATGATCACCAGTGCCGCTGCAATGCGGGCGACACCTCGCTCATTCCACAATCCGAAAGGCGCTGCCGCCCAAAGCCAAACCAACAAGGTAAGGCCTGTCATACCGCAGACCGAAGCCAGTTGGGCAACACCGCCCATACCATCGACCATTTGACCAAACACCGCCCAAGGGAAACCCGTAAACAAATTGCCACGCAACCATTCAGCCAACGCAAGGCAAATCGGCAGGCACGTCCACAGTGGATGGCCGCGCGCGGCCAGTTTGCTTGCCACGGCAAAAGCCAAACCCCAATAGAGCGCCAAAAATGCGCTCAGCCCACTTAAGGCAAATGGCATCATCCAAATGTCAGAGGCATCAACAAAGAAGGCATAGCCAATCCAATGCAATGCAGCGAGAAAAAAGCCAAAGCCAAAAAGCCAGCCAAAGAGAAATTGCTTGAAAAGAGGTTTCGCCTGTTGGGCTTGAAACAACGATAACACCGCTGGCACAATCAAAGCCAAAAGCCACCAGAAATTAGTTGGCGGCAAGGCCAAGGCCGCAGCAGCTCCTAATATGAAGACCAATCCGCCGGGCCTTATCCACGACAGAATCACTGAAAGTTTTTTTGGCATTTCAGTTTTGTTTAGCAATAGCCTCGGCCATTGTGCATAGAATCTCAAACATCATCACCACACCTGCATAGGCAGTGAGACCTGAGGCATCAAAGGGAGGTGACACTTCCACAACATCTGCGCCTGCGATGTTTAACCCGCGAAGGCCGCGCAACATCTGCTGGGCTTCAAATGTTGTGAAGCCGCCAATTTCTGGCGTGCCGGTGCCTGACGCATAAACCGGATCGAGCATATCAATATCAAAGCTGACATAGGTTTCAGCCTCGCCTACAATTTTGCGCGCCTCGGCCATCACCGCCGCTGCACCTTTTTCCTTGGCTTCTTCAATGCGAATAATGCGCACGCCAACCTTTTCGGCAAAATCAAAATCCTCGGTATCATACATCGAACCGCGAATACCAATTTGCACCGTGCGTTTAGGATCAAGCACTCCTTCTTCAATGGCGCGGCGGAAGGGTGTGCCGTGGGTGTATTTGAAGCCGCCGAAATAGGAGTCATATAAATCAGTGTGAGCATCAAAATGGATCATGCCCACCGGCTTCTTCTCACCCACAGCGCGAAGAACCGGAAGTGAGCACAAATGATCGCCGCCCATGGAAAGCGGGCGAATGCCTTTGGAGACCAGTTTCTTGAAATAAGTTTCCACCCGCTTCAGTGCGTCTTCCACATTGGCGGGGTTGACCGGACAATCGCCCAGATCGGCCACATTGCACAAATCATAAGGCACAACGCGCGTCACTTGATGCATACGCCGCACCATCGAAGATTGATCCCGCATCTGGCGCGGGCCATGGCGTGGGCCAGGGCGGTTGGTGGTGCCGCCATCCCAAGGAATACCAACGATGCCAATATCAACATCCTTGGCTTCATCCAAATTTACATGCGGCAAGCGCGCCCAAGTGGCGATGCCAGCAAAACGCGGTGTGACGAAGCCCGAAAGCGGTTGGTTAAATTTTGACATGTGCATTCCTTTGCGTGCCACCATATAGCAATAGAAGGTGTTGCCAAGCCGCTGACGAAAGTGTTTCTTTAATTCATGAGCCAGTTTGATTTTATTATGGTTGCAGAGTGTTGAGACTATGAACTTCGCCATTATTTTTGACGTGGACGGCGTTTTGCTAGAGCTGACGCGCCAAGAAGAAGAGCTTTTCTTTGTGCCTTTCGCCAAGCGTCTAGATGCGACGAGACTTTCGCGCGATTGGAACAGTTACAAGATCCGCAATGATGAAGAGATCGTAGGCGAGATTGTTATGCGCTACCGCTTAGCGCCGCAAGAGGCTGAAGCCATCACGCAGGAATATCTGACTGGCTTAGAACAAGCCTTGCAAAAGGATCTAAAGCCCAGCCCAATTGAAGGTGCGGCAAAACTGCTCAATACTTTTGCGCCTCACGCGCGGCTTGGCATTGCTACGGCCAATTTTCGCCTCGCTGCTGAAATGCGTCTGCGCCAAGCTGATATGTGGGAGCCAGTCTCGCAGCTCGCATTCGGCGCAGAAGGTGGTGGGCATAAATCAGTCATCCTATCTCGCGCCATTGCGGCCAGCGGCTTACCACCAGAAAACATCATATTTATTGGCGATAATGTGAGCGATGTGGTGGCCGGATTGGAAAACCAGGTGAAGTTCATCGGCTTTTCGACTTTCGCCCAACGCCTCTTGCAATTACGCGCTGCAGGGGCGCAAATTTTGTGCGCCGCACATGACGAGACAGAAAAAAGGGTGCGTCAACTGCTTAACGCAGCTATCTAAGAAAAAAAGCATTCGAGGAAATATCGCGCATGGCCGAACACAGTCAATTTTCATTGCTGACCAAGCAGCGCTTTCTGCCGTTGTTTGTGGCCCAATCCATTGGTGCGTTTAATGACAACGCCTTTCGCTTGTCGCTTTCAACGCTCTATATTTATGGTGCGCTGAACACTGTAGTGAAAGACCCTGGATCTGCCAATTCCACTTTGGCGGCGCTGCTGGTTCTGCCGTTCTTTCTGTTTTCGGCTTTGGCTGGGCAATTGGCCGACAAGTTTGATAAGTCTTTTTTGGCGCGGCGCATTAAATTGTTGGAAATCGGCTTAATCACCATTGCCAGCTATTCACTTTATACCGAGAACATCGCGCTGCAAATGTTCTGTGTTTTTCTGGCCGGCACGCAATCCACATTCTTTGGTCCAATCAAATATTCTATTCTGCCGCAGCATTTGAACAAGAATGAATTATTGGGCGGCAATGGCCTGATAGAAAGCGGCACGGCCATTTCCATATTGATGGGCATGTTGTTTGGCACCTTCTTTATTACCGCAGGCTTCGGGCGATTTTTTGTTTCCTTCGTGATGATCGGCCTTGCGGTGGTGGGATATGTTGCCACCTGGTTCATGCCGCCCGCACCACCAGCCCAAGCTGATATGAAGATCAATTGGAATTTGCCGCAGGAAACCTGGATAACGGTGAAAACCGCAATGACAAGGCGCGATGTGTGGCTTTCCATCTTGGGTATTTCGTGGTTCTGGCTTTTGGGTGTGGTGTTCTTGTCGCAAATCCAGCCCTTCACCAAAGACGTGCTGCACGCCAATCTTGCGGCTTCCACAATAATCCTTGCACTATTCAGCTTGGCCGTTGGTTTGGGATCTGCGGCCTGCAACCGCATTCTCAAAGGACGCATCACGGTGCGCTATGTGCCGCTGGCCGCATTGTTACTGTCCGTTTTCATATTTGATCTGTATTTCTCCGGCAGCAGCTTTGGATCGCTCTTTACAGAAGCGGCACCAGCTTCGCCCGGCGACATGTTCACGCATTTTTCCGGTTGGCATGCGATGGTTGATCTTGGTGGAATTGCTTTCATGTCAGGGCTTTTTGTCGTGCCATTGTTTGCCATGATGCAAGCGCGCACGCCCTATTATGCGAGAGCGCGCATTGTGGGTGCCAACAACATCGTCAATGCAGTTTTCATGGTGGTGGCTTCAATTGTATCGGGCCTGCTGTTGAAGGCGGGGCTTTCGGTTGCGGGGCTTTATCTGTGGTTGGGCATTGCCAATCTCGGCATTGTTGTCTGGTTGGCCTATTACATGCCGCAAACCCTATTGGCCTCATCCGCACGCTTTTTGTTCCGGTTGCTTTACCGTGTTGAAGTAAGAGGCATGGAACATTATCAGGCATCAGGCAAAAGAACTTTAATTGTGGCTAATCATAGCTCATATCTTGATGGGCCACTGCTTTCAGCCTTTTTGCCGGGACGGGCAGCTTTTGCGGTGAATAGCTTTATTGCCAAAACCTGGTGGGTGAAGCCAGCCTTTGCGCTGTTTGATTTGTGCCCGATTGATCCCACCAATCCGATGGCTTTGCGCGAATTGGTGAACCGCTTAAAGCGCAATCAGCGCGTGGTGATTTTTCCGGAAGGGCGGCGCACCACCACGGGCGGCTTGATGAAAATTTATGAAGGCCCAGCCGCAATTGCACAAATGGCGCAAGCACAGATTCTGCCGTTGCGCATTGAGGGTGCGATTTATTCACCCTTCTCACGCATGCGCGGAAAACTAAAGCTACGCTGGTTTCCAAAGATCACGCTCACCTTCATGCCACCGGTTAAACTTGATAACCCAAAGGACTTGGCGGGCCCGGTTTTGCGTGAGCATCAGGCTGAACAGCTCTACACCGTGATGACGAATATGATGTTCCGCTCCACCAACATTGAGCGCACGCTGTGGCAAGCATTGCTGGACGCGCGGCGCGACCATGGCGGCAAGCAAATCATTCTCGAAGATATTCAGCGCGTGCCGATGAATTACAATCGCTTCATCTTGGGCAGCTTAATCCTGGGGCGCAAATTGGCGACGGAAACGCCCAATCAAAAATATGTTGGCGTCTTGTTGCCCAGTGCTAACGCAACGCCAGTGACGGTTTTCGGCCTTCTGGCATTTGGGCGTGTGCCAGCCATGCTCAACTTTTCGACAGGTGCCATCAATATGTCGGCTGCCTGCACGGCAGCACAAGTTCGTACCATCATCACCAGCCGCAAGTTTATTGAAGTGGCAGAGATGGAAGAAGACGTGAAAGTTCTCGCGCGCAATTCACGCATCGTTTATCTCGAAGACATTCGCGGCAAAGTCGGAACTTTTGATAAATTGCGTGGGTTAGTGTCGCGCTTGTTCGTTGTGCAAACACTTAGAAGCAATGGTGCGTTGAGCGACCCAAATGCGCCTGCTGTGGTGTTGTTCACTTCAGGCTCTGAGGGTCTTCCCAAGGGTGTTGTGCTTTCGCATCGAAATTTAGTCAGCAACATTGTGCAGACGTGCACGCGCATTGCCTTTATGCCCACCGATATATTCTTTAACGCGTTGCCGATGTTCCATGCCTTTGGTTTTCTCGCAACGATGTTGACGTTGTTCAATGGCTGCAAATCATTCTTCTATCCATCGCCATTGCATTACAAGATTGTGCCAGAGATGGTTTATGACACAGAGGCCACTGTGTTGTTTTCCACTGACACTTTTCTCACCAATTATGCCAAGACAGCACACCCTTACGATTTCCAATCGGTGCGCATATTAGTTGGCGGGGCTGAACGGGTGAAGCCGGAAACACGCCAGATGTGGATGGATAAATATGGCCTTCGTATCATTGAAGGTTATGGTGCCACGGAATGCTCTCCCGTGGTTTCGGCCAACACACCGATGCACTTTAAAACCGGAACCGTGGGCCGGATTTTTGATGGCATGGAATCACGAATTGAGCCTGTTGAAGGCATAGCCGAAGGCGGGCGGCTTCTCATCAAGGGGCCAAATGTGATGCTGGGTTATTTACGCGCTGACAATCCCGGTGTCATCGAAGCGCCTGCGGGCGGATGGTATGATACAGGCGACATCGTGAAGATTGATGGCGAAGGCTATGTCACCATTCAAGGCCGCGCCAAGCGCTTTGCCAAAATTGCTGGCGAGATGGTTTCACTCACCGCGGTTGAGGGCATGGTGCAAGCGGTTTATCCCGATGCCGCCAATGCTGTTGTAGCAGTGCCCGACAAGCGCAAAGGCGAGCAACTGGTGTTGTTCACCACCGCACCAAAACCAGATCGTAAGCATTTGGGCGAGGGCATGAAACAACATGGAGCCACTGACTTAATCATACCAAAAGTGTTTGTGCCGGTGGAACAATTACCGTTGTTGGGCTCTGGCAAGACAGACTATGTGGCCCTTACGCGCATGGCCTTGAACAAATTAGAGGCCTAAGACTATACGGTCGTTCAGATACGCCGTTGCGATTGGACCTATTCATGCGCTTTGCTAAAATTACTGAACGTGTTGCGGGCCTCGGCTCAGATAAATGGGCGGTGCATTTTGAAGGCAAGCAGCGCCGCGCCGCTGGCGAGGATTTGATTTTCCTTTCTATCGGCGAGCCTGATCTGCCACCAGCACCTGCCATTATTGATGTGGCCGCTCAACAAATGAAGGCAGGCCGCACGCGTTATTCTGGCGGCAATGGCGAGGCGCCTTTGCTGGAAGCACTGGCTGCGCATTATACAAACCAGACTGGCCGCGTGATTGCGCCCAATCAGTTTTTGTTTTTGCCTGGCACGCAGACAGCTTTGGCCGTGGCTTTCATGGCGGTGATTGAACTTGGCGATGAAGTGATCTTGCTTGATCCCTATTATGCAACTTATGAGGCCGTGGTGTCTGCACCGGGCGGCATTCCGGTTCGCGTAAAACTAGACGCTGACCGTGGCTTTCATCCTGATCTGGCGGCCATTGCTGCTGCCATCACGCCACGCACCCGCGCGATTTTGTTAAACTCACCCAGCAATCCAACGGGAGCGGTTTTCACCGAGAGTGAAATTCGCGCCATTTCTGCACTGGCCGTGAAACACGATTTATGGATCGTGTCGGATGAAGTTTATGCCACGCTGATCCATGGCGACACCAAATTCTTCTCACCGTTCTTTGACAAGAGCTTGGAGGAGCGGGTGATCGTTTGTTCTTCCATTTCAAAATCACACGCATTGCCCGGCTTTCGCTGTGGCTGGATTGCTGGTTCGGCAGCTTATTGTGACAAGGTTATTCCGGTGTCTGAAACTTTGCTGTTTGGTTCACCGCCATTTTTGCAGGATGCAACTGCCTTTGCGTTGTCTCATGAATTCAACGAAACCAAACATATGCAAAAACTTTATGTGGCGCGCGGCAAAGCGCTGATTGAGGGCCTTGGCAGCAGCAACCGCGTTTCGGCTCACATGCCCGAAGGTGGCATGTTTGTGATGGTGGATGTGCGCAAAACCGGATTAAGCGGCGAAGATTTTGGCTTCCGTCTGTTGCGCGAAAAGCAAGTTGTCACCATGCCGGGTGAAAGCTTCGGCACGTCTGCCGCTGGCCATTTGCGCGTGGCTTTAACGGTGGATGAAAGCCAAATGCGTGAGGCGGCAAAGCGGATTGCTGCATTGGCTGCGGAAATCTGAGGAGCCGAAATGGTATTGTTCGACAAGCAGCCAAGCCTTGAAGGCAAAACGGTGCGCCTGCGCCCACTTGCTGCGAATGATTTTGACGGCCTTTATGCGGTGGCCTCAGACCCGCTGTTGTGGGCCCTGCATCCAGCATCGAACCGATACCAGCGGCCAGTGTTCCAACAATTGTTTGATGAATCCATTGCTTCCGGCGGGGCCATGGTGATTATCAACAAAGCCAGCGGCTCTATCATAGGATCATCGCGCTACCACATTAGCAATCCGGCATCTGAACAAATCGAGATCGGCTGGTCTTATCTGGCTCGCTCTTATTGGGGCGGTGCAACCAACAGCGAAGTCAAGGCACTGTTGCTCAACCACGCATTCCGTTTCGTCGACACAGTCAATTTTCGCGTTGGAGAAACAAATTTGCGTTCACGTCGAGCGATGGAAAAAATCGGCGGAAAATTAACTGATCGACGCGATGAAGTGGACATGCCTGACGACACGAAAGTCATCCATGTGATATTTCAGATCAAACGTGACGATTTTTTAAAGTCACATTTGAACTCATTCCAGTCAAAATTGTAAATAATTTTTTGCTTTCAGATCGATCGCCCGACCACAATTTAATTTTTTTGATTTAGTTTTTTCTTCCTATGATTTTTGATCAACCGTAATTTTACAGTGGCAACTGTATATCGCGAAAAAACCGCGCCGGGGCCGAACCCTAGAGTCAGTGCCATTGGAATAAACGATATGAAAGCAGCAATGTCTTCTGTGAACCACTGGCTGAAAAAAAAGTAACTACCAAGAGTCACAACAAGACCAAATGCGCCCGCAAAAAATATAACCACTATATCCCGAAGGACAACATCATCAGGAAGATATGGCTCCATCCATGGCTTCACATATGGTGTTTTTCCGAGCAGCTTTTTATACAATTCTGAATTTGAGAGTTTATCGACATCAATTTCATCGTGCATAGTGATTCACCTCAGACCTAATCATGTAGAAAGCTAAGCCGCCCATCTCAACTTCCCCCAATTCTTATTTCTACTCTGAACAACCTTGCACTGAGTACTGAACTTGGCAAGGGAGTGGTTGAGCTTCTTGACTTCGCTCGACAAGCTATATTGCGGTGAACCGGCGGCGGCTATTTAGCGAACCGCATCCACCAAGCCGCCATCACATTTATTGCGGGCGCTATCACCAGCTTGCAACAAAGTCTGCAAAGTGACGCCTGAAGGAATGTCACCACGCAGGTTCATGGTGAAGCCTTCTAGTCTGCCCTGCTTGTCACATTCCACCTGCACATGATCGCCAGCGCCTTGGCCGAAAGACTGATCGAAAGCGGTGCGAATTTGCGCGGCTGAAACTTGTTTGCCGATGTTGGCGACGAAAAGCTTTTGAACAGCCGAGGCGTTGACTTCATCTGCCAGTTCCATTTCATCGGCGAAATAGCCATCTGCACCTTGCGTGCCGGGATAGCAAATGCCGTGCTTGATCCATTCATGGCGCTGTAAGTTGGACTGGGTGCCGGGCATGTCGCGGTCCAAAGTCCGTTTGGTTTGCGGCAATAGCTGCGGCTCTGGCAAAGCATCCCACTGGTGCTGATCATCAAGGGCTGCCAATTTCGGATCAACATTGCAGAATTGGTTGCGGAACGGTTGTGGCCAGAGGCCATGCAAAGTGAAATGTGAGGCTTCCCAAGAGCCAGGTGTTTCATTTTTACATTCGGCCTTGTCACGCATGGCTTCACAGAAAGCAGGCTCCCATGACAGAGCAAAAGCATAATAAGGGGCCTTGCCGCCAAAACCACGCGACTGCGGTTTTGGCTTCACTGTGCCTTTATCCGTGTTGACGGCAACATTGTTGACTTGCGGCTTTGCGGCGGTGGCTTGTGCGGAGGAAACTGAGCCGCAAGAGATTTCCACCCAGCGCTGATGCGGATCAGCTTGTGGCACTTCAATCCAATAATGCGTGGCATCATCTTTGTTTTTGCCGAGCAGATTATAGGTCTGGCCAACACCAACGATTGCGTTGTCTGGGTTCGTGCCTTTTTTGATAGAGACAACCGCCGGGCAAGCTTGACTGGCCTTGAATGTGCCATCCATTTTGACTTGCGCTTGAGCTGCAGTGCTAGCGACGAGGAAGGCAAGAACCAAAAAGCGAAACATGGAAAATCTCCTTGAACTTGGCATAGCCGGAATTGCCCAATGGCTCATAATCATTTCAAACTTGGAATTTGGTGTTTGACAAAACGAACGATTTTCAATAGGATTTATCCTATCATGGCTGATCAAACCTCTATTTTTCTCTCTGAAATCGAACAATTCCTCAATTTGAGCCCTATTGATGCCACGGCATTGGGCAAGGGATCATTGGGCGACCCCAATTTTGTGTTCGATTTAAGGAACGGTAGATCACCTTCGGCGCGTACCATGGACAAAGTAAGAGCCTGGATTGCTGGGCAGAAACCAAAGGCACGACCAATGATCGCAACAGACCGTCTCACGCATTTACAAAAACTGGAAGCCGAGAGCATCCACATCATCCGCGAAGTGGCGGCCGAGTGCGAAAAGCCGGTGATGCTTTATTCAATCGGCAAGGACAGCGCCGTGATGTTGCATTTGGCAATGAAGGCATTTTATCCGGCCAAGCCGCCGTTTCCTCTGATGCATGTGGATACGCGTTGGAAGTTCCGCGACATGATTGCAATGCGCGATGAAACCGCAAGGCGCTTAGGGCTTGAACTTATTGTTCACATCAACCCTGATGGTGTTGCAAAAAATATCAATCCGTTTGACCATGGTTCAGCGCTGCACACGCAAGTGATGAAGACGGATGGCCTCAAACAAGCGTTGGATCAACATGGTTTTGATGCCGCTTTTGGCGGGGCGCGCCGCGATGAAGAAAAATCCCGCGCTAAGGAACGCATCTTTTCATTCCGTGATACCAAGCACCGCTGGGATCCAAAGAACCAGAGGCCAGAATTGTGGAACCTCTACAATGCGCGCAAGAACAAGGGCGAAAGCATTCGTGTGTTCCCACTTTCCAATTGGACGGAGCTGGACATCTGGCAATATATCGCGCGTGAAAATATCCCCATTGTTCCTTTGTATTTTGCGGCTGAACGGCCTGTGGTGGAGCGCGATGGGCAACTGATTATGGTGGATGATGCGCGCATGAGGCTGCATCCGGGTGAAAAACCCATGATGAAGAAAATCCGTTTCCGTACATTGGGTTGTTATCCGTTGACGGGGGCGATTGAATCCGAAGCCACTTCACTGAATGACATTATTGAGGAAATGCTGGTGGCCACCTCATCTGAACGCCAAGGCCGGGTGATCGATAAGGATGCATCGCAGAGCATGGAGAAGAAAAAACAAGAGGGATATTTCTGATGGGCGCAGCACCAATTCTGTCACCCCCCGCCCACGCGGGGGTGACGGAACTATTTGAAGGAGTACTTCAATGACCCGCTTTGTCGAATTCTCCGGTGGCGATGTTGATAGTTTCCTCGCTGAACAAGAGCAAAAGGACTTACTGCGCTTCATCACTTGCGGCTCAGTTGATGATGGCAAGAGCACGTTGATTGGCCGCTTGCTTTACGAATCCAAAATGCTGTTCGAAGATCAATTGGCCGCACTTGAAGCTGATTCCAAAAAGCTTGGCACACAAGGCGGCAATTTAGATTTCGCTTTGCTGGTGGACGGGCTTTCGGCCGAGCGCGAACAGGGCATCACCATTGATGTGGCTTACCGCGCCTTCACCACACAACGGCGCAAATTCATCGTGGCCGATACGCCGGGCCATGAACAATATACCCGCAACATGGCAACCGGCGCATCGACTGCTGAACTTGCCATCATTTTGATTGACGCGCGCAAAGGCGTTCTCACGCAGACACGCAGGCATAGTTTTATCTGCAAGTTGCTGGGCATTCGCCATCTCGTATTGTGCATCAACAAGATGGATTTGGTGGGCTATTCGCGCGACGTGTTTGAAAAGATCGAGGCGGATTACCGCAAATTCGCTGCCGAACTTGGCGTGACGTCCGAGATAAAAGTCATCCCCGTCTCGGCCCTGTTGGGCGATAATATGATTGAGCGATCAGCCCAGATGCAGTGGTATCAGGGCCCGACATTGATGGGGCACTTAGAAACTGTGCCGGTTGGCGATGACGCAAAGACAAAACCTTTCCGCCTGCCTGTGCAATGGGTGAATAGGCCTGATCAAAACTTTCGTGGCTTTGCTGGAACCATCGCATCGGGAACCGTGAAAACTGGCGACAAAGTGAAGATTTTGCCATCGGGCAAGCAAAGCACGGTGATGCGCATCGTCACCCAAGATGGCGATTTGGCAGAGGCGCAAGCTGAACAGGCGATCACTTTGACTCTCGCTGATGAAGTTGATGCCAGCCGTGGTGATGTGATCTGTGCGGCGCAATCACCTGTTGAAGTGTCCGACCAATTTGAAGTGCAAGTTTTGTGGATGGGTGACGAGCCGATGCTGCCTGGCCGCGCTTATCTGATCAAATCAGCAACCAAGACTTTGCCCGGCGCATTGGACAAGCTGAAATACAAAGTGAACGTCAACACACTGGAGCATCAGGCCACAGAAACTCTGTCGCTGAATGAAATCGGGTTGTGTAATTTGGAACTGAACGGGCCATTGGCCTTTGAGCCTTATGCGACAAATAAAACCCTGGGCAGCTTTATCATCATTGACCGCTTCACCAATAACACGGTTGGTTTTGGCTTGATCAATTTTGCCCTGCGTCGTGCGGCCAATATTCATTGGCAAGCGATGGATGTGAACAAGTCTTCGCGTGGCGCTTTGCTGCAACAAAAGCCAACAGTACTGTGGTTCACTGGGCTTTCGGGCGCTGGTAAATCTACCATTGCCAATCTGGTTGAGAAGAAATTGCAAGCGCGTGGGCGGCTGACCTATTTGTTAGACGGCGATAATGTGCGTCATGGCCTCAACCGTGACTTGGGCTTCACCGATGCTGACCGTGTCGAAAATATCCGCCGTGTCGGCGAAGTGGCCAAGCTGATGACCGACGCTGGGTTGATCACACTCGTATCTTTCATCTCGCCCTTCAAAGCCGAGCGCCAAATGGCGCGTGAACTTTTGGGCGAAGGCGAATTCATGGAAATCTTTGTGGATACATCTTTGGCCGAAGCAGAGAAGCGCGATGTGAAAGGCCTCTATGCCAAAGCGCGGCGTGGCGAACTTAAAAACTTCACCGGTATTTCGTCACCCTACGAACAGCCCGATGCGGCAGAGCTGCGTTTGGATACGGGGCTGACATCACCAGAGGAAGCGGCAGAAGAAGTGGTGAAGCTATTAGTGGAGCGCGGAAGAATCTAACGCAAAACAATCTGTCTTACTGAAAGATATTCCTGCAGGGCATTAGAATTCTGAATTTGTGAAGCAAAGGCCACATGGCCATCTGGGCGGATGAGATAGAGTGCATCTTTGGCAAACCCCACTGCCATGGCTTCATGCGTAAACGCGAAGGTGACAAGCGCCAGGCTGAGCCGCTTGCATAGGGCTGACAATTCAGGCGCGGCCTCACCATAAACATGCACCTGCCAATCAAGCTTTCGCAGCGATTTGAAATTATCCAATGAACTCACAAATGGCAAACGATCGCCCGCCTGAATAGCGCCAGCTATGCCACGGCTCAGTGGGCTTTTGCGGTAATTGATTGAGATTTGCGAAATGGTTCTGAAGACATAGTGGCGGAAGCCACCGAATTTCAACAGCAGCGGAATGAGATATGGCACAACAAGATTGCGCATTAAGCGCGCTTGAATTCCGCCAGACACGATCAGGCTGAAGGCGCGGTCTGTTGTGGCCACCAGCTTTCTGGCAAAGGCAATGCGTTCGGGCTCATAAGATTGCAATAAGGCGGGCGCGGCGCGGTTTTGCAAAACCTGCGACAGCTTCCAACTCAAATTAACAGCGTCACCCAAGCCAGTATTGAGGCCCTGCCCTCCAACTGGGCTGTGAACATGGCCCGCATCGCCCAGCAAAAACACGCGGCCCACATTAAAGTGCGCAGCAACGCGGTGATGCACATGATAGGTTGAAAACCAATTCACTTCCTGCACCTCAATGTTCAAAAGCCGCTCTGGCATGTGTTGCAAATCGGCGAAAGTGGGATGTTCAATTTTTTCAGCCGCGTCAGGCGCAACGCCAATCAGCCGGTTCATGCCCGTTGAGCGGATTGGAAATTGCAGCGCAAAGCCATCATCGCCCATATTAACCTGGGCTTGCGCATCTGGTTGGGACACAAGCTTCACATCAGCCACATAAAAAATGTGGCTGTAAGTGCCACCTAAAAAATCGACCTTTATTAGTTCGCGGGTTTTGCTATGCGCGCCGTCACAGCCACAGGCATATTGGAATTGCGCAGTTTGGCTTTTGCCGTCTTTAACCAAAGTGGCGGTGACATGGGTTTCATCCTGCCTCAAATCTTGTAAGGCGGTGTTCCATTCAACCGATACGCCCGCTGCTTTCAGCTCTGTTACCAAAAACTTCTCATGATCGTCCTGCGGATAAGACAGCGCAAAGGGATAAGGGCCAAGGCCTTGGCCGAAAGTAGCTAAATTCAACACCGCCGCCTCGCGCCTTCCGCGGCGCAAGTGGATCGTTTCAACAATGATACCTTGGCTGATGATCTTGTCGGCAAGTCCGAGTTGGTCGTAAAACTCAAGGCTGCGCGCTTGCACAACCATGGCCCGCGAGGCCAGGCCGGGGCCTGCGTTCTTATCGATAATGCGAAAAGCCACACCATGACGCGCAAGCCGAAGCGCCAGCAATAAGCCGCTTGGGCCAGCACCGATAATGAGGATTGGCGTATCAGTCATGGCAAACTCCATTCATGCGGGTGGTGCGCGTTATATCAATAGCACATACCAGCTCAAACAAAATGATGTACGCCCCTCAAATTTTGCTTGGCGCGGCGTAAAACTGCGCTATAAGCCCGCCAAACTCAGATCTTAAACAGGAGTGCCTCATGGCCAAAAAAGTTCGCGTCGCAATCAATGGCTTCGGCCGCATCGGCCGCAATATCTTGCGCGCCATTCATGAATCGGGCCGTCAAGACATTGAAGTCGTTGCCGTAAACGATCTGGGGCCTGTAGAAACCAATGCCCATTTGCTGCGTTTTGACTCGGTTCATGGCCGCTTCCCTCACGAAGTAAAAGTCGAAGGCGACTACATCAATGTCGGCTCGGAGAAGTTCAAGGTCACCGCCCACAAAGACCCAGCCACTCTTCCTTGGAAGGAATTGGGCGTGGATATCGCCATGGAATGCACTGGGATTTTCACCTCGAAGGAAAAAGCCTCGGCTCACTTGACCGCAGGTGCCAAGCGCGTGATCGTATCTGCGCCTGCTGATGGGGCTGACAAGACCATTGTTTATGGTGTGAACCACATGAGCCTCACCAAGGACGACATGGTAATTTCCAATGCGTCATGCACCACCAACTGCTTGGTGCCTGTGGTGAAGGTGCTTCACGATGCCATCGGCATTGAAAAAGGCATGATGACCACCATCCACTCTTACACCAATGACCAGCCATCGCTTGATCAGATGCATAAAGACCTCTACCGCGCCCGCGCTGCGGCTTTGAGCATGATCCCAACATCAACAGGTGCAGCAAAGGCCGTTGGCCTTGTCATGCCAGAGCTGAAAGGCAAGCTGGACGGCATTTCGGTTCGCGTGCCAACCCCTAACGTTTCGGTGGTGGATTTGAAGTTCATCGCCAAGCGCGCCACCACGGTGGAAGAAATCAATAATGCCATCAAGGCCGCCTCCGCCAGCGGCACGCTGAAAGGCATTCTCGGTTTCACTGACAAGCCAAATGTGTCGATCGATTTCAACCATGATCCACGCTCTTCGATTTTCCATTTGGATCAAACCAAGGTTATGGACGGCACGTTTGTTTCCATTCTGTCTTGGTATGACAATGAATGGGGCTTCTCAAACCGCATGAGCGATACGGCTGTGCATTTTGCCAGTTTGATTTAATACGACGTCTTCTCCCGTTCACGGGAGAAGAAAGGGGCCCAATTTGTTTCGCGCAGCGAAACTGATTGGGATAGATGAGGGGGCCTTGGTTCCGCATCTGACACCCCCTCACCTATCCCATTGCAAGTGCAACGGGCCCCTTTCCTCTCCCGCTTTGCGGGAGAGGACACTTCTCGCCCTTGACGCAGCATCACGACTCCGATTGTCTGCCGATGGATTGGGGAACATGGGCATGAGCACATTTTTTCAGAACAGATTTGTGAATTGGGTGCTGGCGTTTAACTGCATGCTTTGGGCGTTCGGCTCGGTGCCTAGCGCTAACGCTCAAGAAGCCGACCCGCGCATAACGGGCTCGTGCACGCCGCGCACCCAAGATCAGGGGCCTTGGGACTGCAAGGTAAATAAGTGGATCGAGGCTCAGTGCCAGACGAATAAATCCACAGGCTATGATGACGTCTGGAAGCCCGTTCGAAACGCCGATGAAGCATCCGAATTATTGAAAACGATGTATTTGAAATTGGGCGGGCCGATAAAGTTTTCTCAGTGGCTAACTTGTCAGGGATTTAGCCCAATTAATTTTTTTAGTCCGCAGGTGCAGTTCCCTAGCAGTCGTGACTCCGGAATTTCAGTCCACATGCAGATAAAATACAGTCCCCAAAAGTCTCCATTTTCTGCTACTTGGTCGGCTTATTTTTTTGCAAATCAAGCCGATTTCCTAATCGACATAGACAACTTTGGACAAATTAAAAAAATTGAACAAAGTTACTCTTACGAATAATTATTGGGGGAACGTTCGATGACGACTCCCAATGGGGCTTCTCAAACCGCATGAGCGATACGGCAGTGCATTTTGCGAGTTTGATTTAATAAAACTTATCCCTATGGGAGGGTAATGAGGGCCAGCGTGCAAGCGCTGGCCTTTTCGTTTTTAAACCTTGCGCTTATTCAAACTCAGCCGCGCTTCAAACCCGCTGTCTTTGCCGGTTGCTGGTGAGATGAGTTCTAACTTGCCCATGGCCTGGTTCATTATTGTATCAACGATAGCAAGGCCGAGGCCTGCTCCTTCGGTTCGGCTTTGGCCACGCGCGAAACGCTGTTTCAATTTCGCCAGCATTTCAGGTGCCACCACTGGTCCATCATTGATGACGCGGATCACATTTTCTGGCTCCAGCCACAGTTCAACCACGCCACCAGCAGGTCCGTACTTGGCAGCGTTATCGAGAAGATTGCGCATCGCTATAGCAAAGGCATCCATATCCATGCGGGCGATGAGCGTTGCGTCATTAGCCTTCATATATTTTAACCGATTAGGATTACCCAACTGATGGGTAAAATCAGCCACCACCAGATCAAGCGCTGGCATGAGATCAACGTCTTGTGGGCTCGGCCCAACGCCAGCATCGACGCGCGAAATCTGCATCAGCTTTTCGGCCAGTGACGATAGCCGCTTCAAGGTGACTTCCAAATCACGGGCACGATTTTGGTCTGATGGGCTTTTGAGTTCGGCAATCATGCGCTGGGTTTGGGCCAAAGCTCCTGCAATTGGCGTGCGCAATTCATGAGCACTGTTGGCTGCAAAATGTCGCTCAGCATCGAGTGCTAATCGTAAACGCTCAACCAACCGTGCAACTGCTTGGGCGATGGGGCGCAGCTCATTGGGCTGACCCGAAATATCGAGCGGCGCAAGGTTTTGTCCGCCACGCCGCGCAATAGCACTGCTAAGAGTTTGCACGGGCCGCAGGGTGCTGCGCACCGTCAGCCATATGATAAGAATGTTGAGTGGGATAAGCCCCACCAGAGGCCACAGCATGGCTTTGGCGCTGTTGCTCATGGCGTGCCAACGTTCACGCGTGGTTTCGGCTATGGTGATGGTTAAGCCCGTTGCATTGTCAGTGTAAGTGAAAAGGCGATAGCCGCCCACCGTGCTGAGGCCCGAAGCCGGCGCTAGGTCATAAGGCACGGATGGCGCATCGTGGCTGCGAAACACAATGCGGCCTTTGGCATCGCGCAGTTGATAGCTCAGATATTCATTTGGATTGTCGGTGGCGCGTTCAACGGCGCGGGCATCATCTTCTTCATGGCCCAAGATAGCATCTGCGGCCAGCGGCAAAAGCCGCCTGCCCGCCTGCTCCAATGATCGGTCAAAGGCTTCATTGAGTTCATGATTGGAAACATAAGCGGCGTAAGCGGTAGCGCCACACCAGATTAATGTTGTGCCCAGCGTGAGAATAATGATGAGCCGCGCGGTGATCGACTGCAGAAACTGGCGATTACGAAACATGTTCAACTGCTCACCCGATAGCCAGCGCCGCGCACCGTTTTAATCACATCAGATCCCAGCTTTTTGCGGAGGCGGCTGACATAAACTTCCACGGCGTTGCTGTCTATTTCTGCACCAAATTCATAGAGTGAATCTTCAATGGCGGATTTGGCGATCATCATATTGGGGTGGCGCGCCAGGCGTTCCAACACCGCCCATTCACGCGCGGTTAAATCAACCGGCTTGCCCTTCACACAAACGATGCGACGGGCCAGATCGAGTTCAACTTTCCCCAAACGTAAAAGCGGGTTGGCATTGCCGCCATAGCGTCTGGCCACAGCGGCAGCGCGGGCGGTTAATTCGCTGAGATCAAAAGGTTTCACCAGATAATCATCAGCGCCACTGTTGAGGCCCTCAATGCGTGAGGCAATCTGATCCTGGGCCGTGAGAATGATGACAGGCACGGTGTTGCCATGGCTGCGAAGGCCCCGCAAAAAAGTTAAACCGTTCCCGTCGGGCAAATTGAGATCCAATAAAATCAGTTCATAGGCCGTGGTGGCCAATGCCTCATTTGCGTCATCAAGGCGTGTCATCAGGTCTATGCCATAGCCGAGCGAGGCGACATGCTCTCGCACCGCACCACCCAAAACACGGTCATCCTCAATCAGCAAAACGCGCATGAAACCTCATAACCCCTATTTCTTTATAGGCCAACGAGCTTACGCCAGCCTGAAAGAAATTTTCGAGCCCGTTCAGGTTGCTGTCAGGTCGGCTGGTTAGATTGGGTGCAATCAGTTTCGTCAATTCAAAGTGAGAACATTATGCACATCTATTCTAAGTCGATTGCCGCCCTTCTATTCTCCACAGCACTTTTTGGATTAAGCACCGTTGCGTTGGCACAAGCGATCCCTCCGCGCTTGACCCCAAGTGAACCCGTTTTGCCTGAGCCACTCTTGGTCAAAAATATTCAGTACACGGATGGTGTCTATATTGGCCCTATTACGGATGCATATTATGGTCCTTTGCAAGTTCAGGTGACGGTCAAAGGTGGCCGCATTGTTGCGGTTGACGCTTTGCAATATCCAGATCATCGCAGCACCAGTCGTGCCATCAATGATGATGCGTTGCCCATTCTTCAGCAGGAAGCGATCGCAGCCCAGAGCACTCGTATTAATGCTGTGTCTGGCGCCACGCTGACGAGCCGTGCCTATTTGCAATCTGTTGCATCTGCACTGCGCCAAGCTGGCGGTTAATTGAAACACTGAACTGCAATGACCCAAGAAACCCAAATCATCATGGGCATGCCTATCACCATTGAGATCGTTGATTCTATGGCAGCCAGAATTATGGACGAGGTCTTTGCGTATTTCGTGGGCGTCGATCAACGCTTCAGCACCTATAAGCCAGAGAGTGAAATCACTGCCTTTAACCAAGGGCTGGTTGCACCTCTAGAGCTGAGTGCTGAGATGCAAGAGGTTTTGACCATTGCTGAACAAACCAAACGTGAGACCAATGGCTATTTTGATATTCGCCGCGCCGATGGAACGCTTGATCCTTCCGGCATTGTCAAAGGTTGGGCCATTCGCAACGCGGCGCGGTTGATTGAAGAGCATGGCGTTGAGAATTATTTCGTTGAAGCGGGCGGCGATATTCAAAGCGGTGGCAGGCCCGCAGAAGATCAAGAGTGGAAATTCGGCATTCGCAATCCATTTGACGAGAGCCAGATCATCAAGGCCTTGGTGCCACGCGGAAAGGGCATCGCCACCTCAGGCACTTCAGCGCGAGGACAACACATTTACAATCCACACCACATGAACAATCCGATTGAAGATATCGTTAGCCTCACCGTCATTGGCGCAAATGTTCTGGAGGCGGATCGTTTTGCCACAGCCGCCTTTGCTATGGGGCGGGCTGGAATTCATTTTATTGAAAAGACCCCCGGTTTGGAAGGATACCTCGTTGATACGCAAGGTATTGCAACTCTCACCCGCGGCTTTGGAGCTTATGTCACATCATGAATGCAGTTCTTGATCGCGCCCTCAATTTCATCACCATGTACCGGCTCACGCTTTATTATGTTGCCGCGCTAGCGATTGTTGCTTTTGGTTTCGGGCTTTTTAAATTGGTGGCGCCTGATCCAACCGCGCTGTGCTTTTCGCTTGTGCTCATCACAGCCACCTGCTGGTTCGTTAACCGCTTGTTTGCAACTTATTTGAATGTGCCAGTGAACACCGAATCCATTTACATCACGTCGCTCATTCTGGCGCTGATTATGCCACCTGTTGTTGCCACAGATTTTCTTGGCGTTGCCGGGTTAATGCTCGCTTCAACAGTGGCCATCGCTTCCAAATTTCTGTTGGTGTATGGCCGCAAACACATTTTCAATCCGGTGGCGATTGGCGTGGTGGCCTCGGCTCTTTTGCTAGATCACCCCGCGACTTGGTGGGTTGGCGGCAACTTACCGCTTCTGCCCCTTGTGCTTGTCGGTGGTTTGTTGGTGACCCGCAAACTGCAACGCTTTGACATGGTGGGCATCTATATTCTGGCCAATGTGGTGGCAACCTTGCTCACCACTGACGTTGCGATGTATGGTGAGGCGTTGAAGGAAACGCTGATCTATTCCCCACTTCTGTTTGCCGGTTTTGCCATGCTCACCGAACCTTTGACCGCGGCGCAAGGAAAAATTCCACGCCTGATTTATGGCACCATTATCGGCGCACTCTCATCGCCCAACATTCACATCGGCAATTATTATTCCACGCCGGAAGTGGCATTTCTGATCGGCAATATCTTTGCATTCCTCGTCAACCCGATGGGTCGGTTTAAATTCACCTTGCTACGCGTGGAAGAAGCTGCAGCAGGCTGTTACGACTTTATCTTCAAGCCCGATCGCAAGCCAACGTTTCGCGCCGGGCAATATCTTGATTGGACGCTTGACGTTGCCTACCCAGATGATCGTGGCAACCGCCGCCCCTTCACCATCGCTTCAGCGCCCAACGAAGACGAGGTTCGCCTTGGTGTAAAATTTTATCAGCAGCCCAGCGCCTTCAAACACGCTCTCCTCGCGATGAAGCCCGGCGATGCGATTTACGGATCACATATCGCTGGCAGTTTCACACTGCCAAAAAACTCTGACGAAAAGCTGGCCTTTTTAGCTGGCGGCATTGGCATCACGCCGTTCCGCAGCATGGTGCAGGAAGTGATGAACTTGGGTGAAAATCGCTCCATCGTCATGCTCTATGGCAATAACACGATCAGCGAGATTGCTTATTCAGATGTATTTGAACGCGCTTCTCAGATGTTTGGCCTCAAAACCGTCTATGCAGTGGCAGAACCAGCGGCGACAAACTATAATCTGCATCACGGCTTCATTGATGAGGCGCTGATTAAGCGCGAGATTCCCGATTACAGAGAACGCACCTTCTATATCTCTGGGCCAAGAGTGATGGTTGTGCGCTTTCAGAAAGCCCTGAAGCAGCTGGGCATCGGAAGCAACCGCATCAATGTCGACTTTTTTCCGGGTTTTGCTTAGGCTACAGGCGGCTTTGCATTTAGACCACAGCTTGGTTATGAAGGGCCCATGACCAAGCGCCCCCTTATTATTGCCCCATCCATCCTCGCCGCAGATTTTTCCAAACTTGGCGCAGATGTTGATACCGCCCTCAAAGCCGGTGCTGATTGGGTGCATATCGATGTGATGGATGGGCATTTTGTGCCCAATATCTCTTATGGCACACCTATCGTGCAAGCTTTGCGGCCCCACACCAAAGCGACATTTGATACACATTTGATGATCTCTCCGGCTGATCCTTATCTGGCGCAATTTGCTGCTGCAGGTTCTGACCGCATCACGGTTCATGCTGAGGCAGGCCCGCATTTGGACCGCTCGTTGCAGGCCATCAGAGAATTGGGCAAAAAGGCAGGCGTGGCGCTTAATCCAGCGACACCCGTTTCCGTGCTCGAATATGTGATTGACCGCGTTGACCTCATTTTGGTGATGACGGTGAACCCTGGCTTTGGCGGGCAAAGCTTCATCAAAGCCATGATACCCAAAATCACTCAAGCCAAGGCCATGGCCGCAGGCCGTAACATAGACATTGAAGTGGATGGTGGCGTGGACGTTTCCAACATCGGATCACTTGTGCGGGCCGGGGCCAATGTATTTGTGGCGGGCAGCTCCATCTTCAAGGGCGACATTGCCACCAATGTAAAAGCGCTGCGTTCTGCCGCACCGCCAACGGTTTAAGTCAAATGCCAAAAAAACCTGCTAAAAAACCAGCCGTGCCGTCATTTGCGATTTCACATCTGTGGATCAAACTTGGTGATGGAATAAGACTTTCAGCAAAACTGTGGTTGCCGAAAGCCAAGCCGGCTCCGGCGCTGATTGAAATTTCTTCTCATCGCAAGTCTGATTTGTCAGCGGCGCGTGATGCAAATCTTGGCGGCACATTGGCCACAGCGGGTTATGCTGTCGTTGGCATTGACCAACGTGGTACAGGCGACAGCGAGGGCAATTATTCTGGTGGCTTTGACCGCCAAGATGAAACCGATGCCTTGCAGGCTTTGAGCTTCATCGCCGAACAAAACTGGTGCGATGGCAAACTGGGCCTCTACGGTTTTTCAGCAGGCGGCACAGCGGCATTGCAAATTGCGCGCAGGCAGCCAATCGGCCTAGGTGCCATTATCGCAGTGGCTGCAACTGATGATCCTTATGAGGATGATGGCGCTTACCAGGGCGGCGTGCCGACGGCGGAATTGTTAGCAGCAGCGACACGCCAACTCGCCAAGTCAGCTTTGCCACAGAACCAAAAATTAGCTGGCAAAGCGTGGAAGAAAAATTGGGATATACGCCTCAAGCAACTGCCATTCATGGCCACGCATTGGCTGAAACATCCGCAACGTGATGACGAGTGGAAAGCAATATCAGCCGCAGAAGATATTGGTCTTATCACAGCACCGGTTTTACTCGTTGCGGGTTGGCAAGACGCCATTGCTGGTGCTGTGCTGCGCATGATGCAAAGCCTGCGCGCGCCTTGCAAAGCCATCATCGGGCCATGGGCGCATGAATATCCTCAAGAGGCTGAAGCCAATGCAGTGGATTTCAGCGTTGAAATGTTGCGCTGGTTTGACCTGCATCTCAAAGGCCAATCCACGGGTGTGATGCAAGAGTCGGCCTTCCGCTATTTCATGCAAGACCCGCAGCAAATTGGTTCGGCAATAACGGGCCGTTGGGTAAGCGATATGATGTGGGGCCCGGGGGGCTTTGCCACGCAATCGCTTTTCCTCTCAGCTTCTGGCTTGGCCATCAGCAAAGGTGACGAACAGGCATTGGGCTTCTCATCACCACTCACATCCGGCTTTGGTATCGAGAGCGGACTTAGTGATGGCGCAGCACGTGATGATAGCGCTTCTCTCACTTTTGATAGCGCTGCACTTGCTGCGGAATTGGATATCGCTGGAGCCCCCACACTCACTCTTGAGCTTTCGGCGGATGCTGAGGTGGCGCAAGTTCATGTGCGCCTGTCTTGCGTTTGGCCAACGGGTGAAATTTCACAGCTCAGCCAGCGTACAATGAACCTCACGCAGCGGGTTTCGCGCGGCAGCCCAACAGCATTAGAACCCGCGCGGCGCACCCGCGTTGAAGCGAAGCTGGCAGACATGGCCACACGCGTGCCCAAGGGCTGCAAGCTTCGGATTTCAATTTCTACGTCGGCTTTCCCGCAAGCCTGGCCAACTCCAAATAAAGTTACGCTGACTATTTATACCGGGGCCAGCACGATTGCTTTGCCCATACGTTCCGATCGCGGCATGGAAAAACTTGTCAGCTTTGCGCCTTTGGCCGCGAACTCACCAGCGCCAAAGCCCAAGCGCGTGTTCTCGCTTGATCCTGTCTCAGGCGAAGCCAAACTATCTTTTGCAAATGCTAATGAGAAGCATAGCTATAGCGTTAAGCCGGATGATGTGGCTTCTGCCACACAGCAGGCCGAAGCCACTTATGTTGTGGGTAAAGTGAAAACCGTCGTGCAATCGAAACTTAGCGCTACGCCAAAGCACTGGCTGCTGAGCGCCAAGCTTGAAGCGTTTGAAGGCAAGAAGCGGGTTCACTTAAAAGAATTCAAAGAAAAAATCCCACGCAACCTGGTGTGAGGCATGTATCAACCACAGCATTTCAAAGAAGATCGGCTGGAGGTTCTGCATGAACTGATCCGCTCGCATCCTTTTGGGTTGCTCATTTCATCCAGTGCTGATGGGCTTGAAGCCAATGGTGTGCCGTTTATTTTGGATGCTGGTGCTGCACCCTTTGGTGTGCTTCGCTGCCATGTGGCACGGGCCAATAGTCAGTGGAAAGCCTTAAACGACCAGAATGTATTGGTGGTGTTTCAAGGCCCGCAAACCTATATCAGCCCATCACTTTACGAGACTAAGCGCGAAACCGGCAAAGTTGTACCCACATGGAATTATGTGATGGTGCAGGCGAAGGGCGTTGCGTCAGTTCATGAAGATCACGCCTGGCTTTCCACCCAGATCAGGGCACTCACCCAAAAACATGAGGCGGGTCGGGCAGCGCCTTGGGCGGTTGATGATGCGCCTGAGCGCTACATTGAAAGCCAGATGAATGGCATTGTTGGCATTGAAATTCCCATCACCTCAATAGAAGGCAAATGGAAGCTCAGCCAAAACCGCCCAGAAGCTGATCGGCGCGGTGTGGCCGAGGGTCTTACTGATCAGGAAGTTGCAAAGCTTGTGCGAGAGCGTTGAAGGCCGGTTCACCGCCACAAGGGCGGTGATGGAGAGGGTTGAAATTCTCCATGGCAGGGCTTGTCCCTGCCATCCAGACTCCTAATGTAAAAAAATGCCTCAAGGCCATGTTTATATTTTAGCCAGCAAGCGCAATGGCACGCTTTACACAGGTGTTACCAATAATCTCGCTGCACGCATCTTCGCGCATCGCGAAGGGCGTGGCTCAGCTTTCACCAAGCGCTATAATGTTAAAATGTTGGTCTGGTATGAGAGTTATGATCTCGTCACCGATGCCATCCAACGCGAAACATCAATAAAACGCTGGCCACGGCAGTTCAAATTGAACTTAATTGAGAAAGATAATCCGGAGTGGAATGATCTGTATGAGGGCTTAGGATAGTCCTCTATTCCCTCTCCATGGCAGGGCTTGTCCCTGCCATCCAGAATGCCTCGCTCTGAACATGTGTCGCTGGATCACCGCCACAAGGGCGGTGATGGAGAGGGGTGGGGGCTTTACAATTTGGGACTTACCCCGCGCGTCTCATCCGACTTTGCGGTGGCTGATAAGCAAGGCGGGCGTGATATTCGCAATAAGGCGAGCCATCGCGGGGCCCGTGGCCGCAGAAGCAGAAGTCTTCTTTCATCGGATCACCGATTGGCCATTTGCATGTCTTATCGTTGAGATGCAAAATTGTGATGCGACCATCCTTGGCATTGTCAACCAAACGCAGTGGCTTTGGTTCTGGCATTGGCAGAGGACGTGGTGCATGTTGGGCATAAAGTTTGAGTGCGTTTGCTCCAGCCGTTGGCATGGAAGGCGAGCGGCCGGGAATTGAGGGCTCGCGGGTTTTGCGCGTGCCGCGTGGTGCGGTGCTGCGCGGCTGTGTGGCACGACCTGCGAGGCGCAAGCGGTGAACCTTGCCGATGACAGCATTTCGCGTCACACCCTGGGCCAACTGTGTGGCGATTTGGCTGGCACTCAAGCCCTGTTCCCAAAGCTTCTTCAGCAACTCAACGCGATCTTCACTCCAGACACCTTTTTCGGGGGCGGCAACGTCAGTCATTTCAGAATCCTTTCGTGTGCGCGGGAATCTCATGTAACGAGCACCCGCGTTTTCAACTCAACGCATTTACCGATGATTGGCACCACTACTCGTAGGCCGTTGGATTTTTACTACTATGGGCAGTGGTGCTGAAACAAGGAGATCACAATGTTTTCCCCAGCTTTCGGACCCACAGCGTGGTTAACAATGACTTAAGACTCGTTTTTGTTCCCTTGCCATGCGCTATTTTGACTCACCTGTTCATAAGCGGCCATTGACCCCACTAGCAGGCTTGACTAACATTCCACTTTAACTGCGCTGACCAAGAGGTCGGCGCTTTTGGTTTTTGGAGTATCGCCATGATCAGCCCAGTTCTTCCCACCTATGCCAGAGCGCCTGTCGCCTTTGTGCGTGGTGTTGGTGCGCGATCATATACCGAAGACGGAACCGAATACCTTGATTTTGGCGCTGGCGTTGCCGTCAACTCTTGCGGCCATGCCCATCCCCATTTGATTGCGGCCTTAACCGAGCAGGCTGGCAAGATCTGGCACACGTCCAATCTTTATCAGTCGCCCGGCCAAGTGAAGCTTGCCGAGCGGTTGATTGCGGCCACTTTCGCTGACACGGTGTTCTTCTGCAATTCAGGCACCGAGGCTTCTGAGCTTGCCATCAAAATGGCGCGCAAGCATTTTTATGCCAAGGGCGAGGCGCAGAAATTTCGCATCATTACTTTTGAGGGCGCGTTCCACGGGCGCAGCTATGGCGCGCTGAATGCAGGCGGCGCCGCGAAATATCTCGCAGGTTTTGGGCCACTCATGGAAGGTTTCGACCAGGTTGCCTTTAACGATTTGGCGGCTGCCGAAAAGGCCATCACGCCAGAAACCTGCGGCATCTATATTGAGCCGATCATTGGAGAAGGTGGCATCAAGCCGGCAACACCGGAATTCCTGCGCGGGCTTCGCGCGCTGTGTGACAGCCACGGCCTGCTTTTGATGTTCGATGAAATCCAAAGTGGCGTGGGCCGCACAGGAAAGTTGTTTGCCTATGAATGGTCAGGCGTTGCGCCTGATATCATGTCCATCGCCAAAGGCATCGGCGGCGGCTTTCCACTCGGTGCTGTTCTGGCTACAGAAAATGCCGCGAGCGCTATGGTGGTTGGCACGCATGGTTCCACCTTTGGCGGCAATCCACTGGCCACAGCCGTTGGCAATGCGGTTTTGGATGTGGTGCTGGCTGATGGCTTTCTGGCCAATGTGCAATTGCAGGCCCTGAAACTAAAGCAAGGCTTGGCGCGGCTGAAAGATTTGCACCCTACGGTGATTGAAGACATCCGTGGCGAGGGCCTGATGATGGGTATTAAA
>Ga0209483_1000194_pt1 | contig 56270 bp, 57 predicted proteins | sample NGEPerA_FD_184508 | JGI IMG/M metagenome (GOLD analysis project Ga0209483, IMG submission 184508) | Arctic peat soil microbial communities from the Barrow Environmental Observatory site, Barrow, Alaska, USA - NGEE PermafrostL2-A... | ecosystem: Environmental > Terrestrial > Soil > Wetlands >... | reverse complement strand
GCCAACCCCCGCCGCTGGTCGATCACCCTACCTTGGTCGCCTTGTAGGTCGCTATCTTCCGCTTGCCATCGTGGCCTTGATCTAGCCTGATGCCGTTGATCGTGCGGCCCTTGTTCTTGCCAAGGTACTTGCCCACGGACACGGCCTCTAGGCCAATGCCTGCCAGCGAGAGGGCGTCCTGTAGCCCTGTCTGGTGGTTGGCGTCGGCGATGATATCGTGCGCCAGCATGAACTTCGGGCCAGTGATATCGGCCAGCACCCGCAGCACGTCCGCAAGCGCTTCGCGCTCCGGTTCTTGTTCCTTGAACCGCGCGCGGGTCATGCACGGATCGGCCTCACCTAACCAGACCAACGCCGACCGCACGCGGTCGGACCATTCTTCAAAGCTACCGAAGGCAGGAATGTCAGCCTTAGGGAATCCGGCGACCTGATAAGCCCGCAGCACCGTCAGCCCGGCGGCAACAAGGGCTGGGCGATTTTCTTTAACCCATGCGATCAAGTCGGGCCGCTCAAAGGTCCGTTCTTCCGGGTTTTCGCCCGGTTCAATGCGGGCACCGATCACGCGGCGGTGCATGTCACCGGCCACTTCGATGTTATTGCCGCTTGCCAAGAATAGGGCATTCGTCGGCACGGTCGCGCTCTTGGTCACGCCTAGGATTCGGTCGGTCAACGTTTCTTCAGTCATGGCCGAACAAAGCGACGGGCCGCCCAGCGCGCGCGTGAGGTTGTCAAACACGATCACCGAATGATTCTCGATCAAGGCCGTGAACAACAATTTCTTCACGTCGTTTTCTTCCGACCCTAGCGTGATCGCGGTCGCGTTCTGGCCTGTGACGATGTTCGTAATAACGCTGCACAAAAGTCCTTTGCCTGATCCGGCTTCTGGTGCGTCGAATAGGTGCAACGGTGCAGCCCGCAGCGTGCGGCGGATCAACCCGGTAAGAATGCCGGACAATGCCACCGACAAAGACGGGCAGGCTTGTTCGAAGTTGTCCGTTGTCATCGTGTCGAAAGGAAATTCTTTGAACGGTTCCTTCAAGAACGCGAGCGCCTTCAATGCGTCGGCTCGCGTCGGCTTGTCCTTGATCGCCGGGAAGTCAACGCCGTTCGTGTCCAGGTATAGACCCGACTCCTTGTCCCAACCCGGCTTATCCAGCAGCGTGCCGTCTTTGCGTAGCGTTGGCGTCTGGATCAACCCGGCCAGTACGTTAAAGCGCCAGCGGTCGCGCGCTTCCATGAACTGCAAGGATAGTGTTTTCGGTGGTGCAATGCGTTTGATCGTCGGCGGCGCACCATTCTTACCTACTAACAATTGGCCGAACGGAACGAATTCAACTGCGAATTCGTGAAGTTTGATATTCGTTACCGTCTCGACCATCAAAGCGTTATCGTCGCGCCGCAGCGTGTCGTCGTCGGTATCCGACGAAGGACGTTCCCACCGCAGAACATAGACAAGACGATTTCCCATGCGGAAGATTGTCACGCACCGCCGCCGCAGCACGACGCCCATAAAGGTAAGCATCTTTGGCAGCTTCAATTCGTCATAGACGAACGGCTTGATTTTGTCGGTCATGGTGCGTCCTTGAATTCTTCTAGCGCCTTGCTCACTTGATAGTCGCGATAGGCTTCGGTCTTACACCCCGGATCGTTTTGGGCGGTCGCGTAAGCGCGCGTGATCTTGTCGCGCAGTTCGTCTTCGTCCCAATCCCAATCGCATCGCGGAACCCAATGCTCACACATCAAATCGAAGGTTTTGTCTGGTGATATCCCCCAATCACGAAGCACCAGCGAAGTGCGCCATGCAGCACCAGATACATTTTCGCTAGATAGGTCGGTCGTGTTTTCCAAATGCAGCACGGCCCAAGTGATATTGGCTTCCGCGTCCCAACCAGCAGGCGGTTCGTTCAGGCCAAAGATCGTTGGCTTGTCTTTCGCTTTGGCTTTGGGAAGATCGCCGATGCTGTATGAGACGCGGTTGCTGGTGAAGTCACCGGCAAGGATCGGGACGCGTCCCTTGTCACGCTTGGCCTTGTTCGGCCAGTTGATCGAGCCGGGCAGGCGGAAAATGTGATCGAGCGACGCCACCTTGTCGCTGATGATTCCAAGGCGTTTATCGATCGCGTCTAGTACGCCCTTGCCCACTAGTTTGCATTCCCTTACGGCGTCGTTGTCGTCGTCCAGCAGCACGGCCGGCTTTATCCGCCAAGCGCATTGCATTCCGTTACCTGAACGCCAAAGTAATGAAGGCCGCAGCTTCTTGTCGGATTGCAGCTTCTTGGTGACAAACTTTTCCCATTGATCGGGCGTCTGATCGGCAGGCGGATCGAAGTCGGCGGCGATATATTGGAACGCCAGCACGTCGAGCAGGAATTCGTCTTTCCGCATGAATTCCGAACAGCGACGCCGATAGGCTTGGTTCCTCACTGGATTCGCCGTGAAATAGATTCCGTGTGTCGTGTTCCAGCGTTCAAGGAATTGATCCAAGAAGAACTGGAAGCCCGGCGCGAAAGTGTTCGTCGGCATTGACTGAACCAGCTTGTCGAGCAGCACGCCCTTCTGGGCCGCTTGCTCTGCGGTCAAAGGAACGCGGTCGGGATGGATCGCCGTCAACGTCCACGGGCCGCGCGGTCGAATGGCTTTTAAGAATCGCTTGGCCCGTTCAAGGTCCGGTTTCATGATGCCGAGCCTTCGAAATTGCTTGCGCGTTTTGGCGGCGGGAATTCTTCTTTCACAGGATGGATTCCAAGCTCACGAGCCAGATCCGCCGCGCTGATATAGGACAAACCGCCAAGACGCTTCCAGCCGCGAACCGGGCGCGGCTTCGACGTCGGTGGAAAATCTTCGGGCGGCCATTCTGCGGTCATCGCTTCGATTCCATTTTTAATGCTAACATTATGTTGGTCTTAAATGCGGCCCGATCATTGCGGCTAGTGTTACGCCGATGCACGGCGCAAACGATTTCGAATGCTTCATCGTTGTGAAGCCCTTCGACTTTTTGCTGCCTAGCGACGCCGCTCGCAACGCGGGCGTCGGCACGCATCAGCGCGCGCAAGGCGGATTCTTGATCGTTCATGGCCGCGCCTAAGCGACGTTAGCTTGCGGCGTCGTCGGCGCTTGGCTGGCATACAGTTCCAGCCAATCAATTCGCCAATGGGGAAGCTTGCCAAAGTAAACCGGGCGCGGGAATTTCGGATCGTTTTTGAGTCGGCGCGCGATCCACATTCGGCTTTTATCGCCGAAAAAAGTTCGGACGCCATTGGTCCCGACATAAACGGGTTGCGAATCAAGTTTTGATTTTGACATTGACGTGATCCCTGTCCGCCGAAGCGAACTGTTGTTGGATCACGCGCGGCCCGGAGCCGTGTGAGCGTAAGGCGCGACGGGCGAACTACTGCCCTAACTATCGGTCCTTTTTATCTTTCCAAAGCCGCAACCGTCCACACAGGTTGCTCAACAAACTTTGGCGACCGATTTCCTTGCCCCCATCGCTAGGGGAATTTTCGCATCGCGACCTTGCCAGTATGATGGCCGCGACGATTTTCGTCGTAGCACCGCCGATTTTAGTGTTCAAGTTCAAACTGCAACGAAGCGCAACTAAATCGCACGACCTATCACTTTGAGAAGATTGCCATTTTAAGGGCCGCTGGGGCGTTAGCCGGGCTGCGGCGCTACATCGGCGCGGCCCAAGGCGATTCACGCGATGCTGGCGCGGCGCTGCAACGCGATCTGGCCTTCATCGGCCAATAAAGCAGGGCCGTTTTAACCCTGCCACTTGATCGCGCTCGCACGTGAAACGGATAGCCGTTACGCCCGGATCGGGACCACGTTCGACTTGCCCGCGATGATCCGCGCCAGTGTCGCCGACCAAGCGACCATCGCCGCGCGGCGTTCGTCAGCGTATTCGTGCCGGTTATAGGTTCCGGCCACGCCCGAATTGACTCCCTTGGCGTGGTTCAAAATCTTTTCAGTGACCACAAGCGGGACGCCGTTTTTAGCGGCGCGCGTGCTGAACGTGCGGCGCAAGTCGTGAAGGGTCCACGGCGCGACACTCGGCGTGAGCTTGTCCAATGATTTTTTGGCCTTGCTGAAGCCCTTAACGTGCGACTTGCCGTTGGTCGAAAAAACGTAATCGCAACCGGCGATTTTTGGCGACGACTCGATGATCGCCTTTGCGGTGTCACTCAAATAGACCACATGCGCCAAGCCGTTTTTGGTTTTCGCGCCCGGCAATTCCCATTCGTCGCCGTTCACTTCGGCGTGCGCCATTGACGCGACTTCCAAACGGCGTTGGCCTGTAAGCATCAACACGCGGACCATGCGACCGAACGCACCGCACTGATCGGCGGCATTCCAAACCGCTTTCAATTCATCATCGGTCAAGACGCGCTCGCAATTGGATTTCGCGGCGACACGTTCAAGCGACCGCATCGGGGATTTTTCGATTCGCTCGCGCTTTTCCAGCCAAACGAAAAAGCCGTTTAGCAGCATGTAGAGCGACGCGGCGGCGTGCGGCCCGCGCTTGGTCGCGGCGGCTAACACGTCTTCGCAATCGGCCTTGCGAATAGTCCGCACGTCGCGGTCGTCCCACTCGGCGGCAACCGGCGCGATGATTTGTGAAAAACGTTTGCGCGAGCTTGCGCGCTTGAAGCCGCCGCCCTTTTTCGGGCGGTTCAAAAACAGTTCGAATTGAATTTTGAAGGTGAACTTGGCGGCGTCGGCGGGTTGCTCGCGCTTTGCCGCGTCGGCTTTCACCCGGTCGGCGAAATCCAAAGCCGGATCGTCGCCGGTCGCCTTTTTGGTCATGGCTTCGCGGTAGAGCCGCACGGCGTCGGGTTCGAATCGAAGGTTCGGCCAATTGCCCAAAGTGAGCTTGCGATAGTCGCCCCCGTGCGAGTAGCGGACCACGAACGACTTAGCGCCCGACGGCTGCACAACGACGCGCAAACCGGGCAGATTCGGCACCTTGATTTCGCGCCGCGCGCGTTCAGGTTGCAGGGCTTCGATAGTGGAGTCGCTAAAAGTGTCGGATTTCTTGGGCCGCGCCATGTTTCGTGCTCCAACCGGGTTCGGCGTTCGGGGTAGAGCCGGGGTAGAATAAAAGCGGGGTTATTGCCCGTTACAGCCCGTTACGCGACGTTGCTAACTTAAGCCCTAGAATAGGGCAAAAGTGGCCGCCGCTCAATGGCTTCCGTGACGTGTAGTTGCTTTTTGTTTCTGGAAAAGATCAAATTGGCAAGGTCGTGCTCTACCCCTGAGCTACACCCGCATCCGTTAGTTCATTGGCCGAATTAGCAAGTTTCCGGCCGCCAAGCCCGTTCCTATAGCCAATACACAAGCCACATTGCAACCACAGGCCTTTTAAAGGCGTTAATGCGACTGGACGTGCCGTTTGCGATGCCGTTTGGGCATTTCGGCCTTCAGATTCCGGCCATACCAGTCGGGGTTCGGTTCGCAAAAACCGCGATTGCCGCCAATGATATTCGGATAGCAATCCTCGAACGTCCGGTAATGGCAGTCCTTTATGACGGAATGACCCATCGTCACCGCTGTGCACCAGGGGGCGGCGCCATAGGCGTGCACCGGCCGCAGATCGAACGCCATGGCAAGGACGAATACGGCCGCGGCCAAAACGATGCGCATCGACGTCAACCTCTCTGTTTCCCGTGGTATTAACACCGGGCCTGGCTAAAATGTTGCATTGATGCCGAAAACACCCGAGCAGCTTTTTACCGCGCTCGATGCCCTGGGCATCCCGCACAAGACCGTCAGGCATTCGCCGCTGTTCACGGTCGAGCAATCGCGCAGCCTGCGCGGACAAATCCCCGGCGGCCACACCAAAAACCTGTTCCTGCGCGACAAAAAATACGAGCTTTATCTGGTGGTAGCGCTGGAAGACGCCGCGATCGACCTCAAAAGCCTGCACCGCGTACTCGGCGCCACTGGACGATTTTCATTCGGCTCTTCCGACCTGCTGCGCGAGGTGTGGGGCGTCGAGCCCGGCGCGGTGACGCCGTTCGGCGCCATCAACGGCACCCAAGGCCGTGTCAACGTCGTGCTCGACGCCGCCATGATGGAACACGAGACGCTCAACTATCATCCGCTGGTCAATACGATGACCACCTCGATTGCGCGGGACGATCTGGTGAAATTCCTGCAATCGACCGGCCATCTGCCTCGGATTGAGCGCGTTTCGGAACTTAGCCCCGGCAGGCCCTGACCCGATTGCATTCATGCGCCGGATGACCCATTTAATCCGACATGGAACCGGGCCTTAGGCCTGAATAAGCGAGGAACAATGCTACAAAACGGCGGGGGAATACCGGCTGCGGCCGATAGCGCTGTCATCGACACGACCACGGAGGGCTTCCTCAAGGACGTGATCGAGGAATCCAAGCGCCAGCCGGTGCTGGTGGATTTCTGGGCGCCTTGGTGCGGGCCCTGCAAACAGCTCACGCCGATTCTGGAAAAGGCGGTGAAGGCTGCCAAGGGCAAGGTCAAGCTCGCCAAGATGGATATAGACAAGCATCCGGACATTCCCGGCCAGATGGGCATTCAGTCGATCCCGGCGGTGATCGCGTTTGCCAATGGCCAGCCGGTCGACGGCTTCATGGGCGCGCTGCCGGAGAGCCAGGTGATCGCGTTTCTGGAACGCGTCACCAAAGGCAAGATCGGCGCCGAGGAAAAGGACCTGCTGAAGGAAGCCGATGCCGCGCTTGCGACCGGCAATGCCGTCGAGGCCGCCAATCTTTACGGACAATTGCTAAAAGAAAACAGCGGCAATGTCGCAGCGCTTGCCGGATTAGCGCGTTGCTACGTTGCGACCGGCAATATCGAGCAGGCCAAGAAGACGCTGGCCATCGTGCCGGAAGCCAAGCTCAACGATTCTGCCGTGGCGGCGGCACGCGCGGCGCTGGAACTTGCCGAGCAGGCGAAATCGGTCGGACCCATCGATGAGCTGGAGAAAAAAGTCGCCGCCGATCCGCTCGACCATCAGGCGCGCTTCGATCTCGCCACCGCACTCAGCGCGGCCGGCAAGCGCGCCGAAGCCGCCGACCACTTGATTGCGATCGTCAAGCGCGACCGTAAATGGAACGAGGATGGCGCGCGCAAACAGCTGGTGCAGTTCTTCGAGGCCTGGGGTCCCACCGACCCGGCCACCGTCGACGGCCGTAAGCGGCTGTCGTCGATTTTGTTTTCGTAGCGCATAAGCAACCGGAACGGCACCGGGTCGCGGAGTAAAAAGTAATGCCGATGAACGCCCAATATCGCGGGCCGATCGATCTGCCCGAAACCATCCCGGTGTTCCCGCTGCCGGGTGCGTTGCTACTGCCGCGTGGGCAGATGCCGCTTAATATTTTCGAGCCGCGCTATCTGGCCATGATCGACGACTCATTGCGCGACGGCCATCGCCTAATCGGCATGATCCAGCCCGACGCCACGCAAGCCGGACCGGCCGACAAGCCGCCGCTGTTCAAGATCGGCTGCCTCGGGCGCATCACGCAATTGTCCGAGAGCGGCGACGGCCGTTATCTGCTCGAACTCACCGGTGTGGCGCGCTTCCGTATCGAGCAGGAACTGCCGGTGAAGACCGAGTACCGGCAATGCCGCGTCACCTATGCGCCGTTCGCCGACGACTTCGTCGCGCGCAAGGGGGAGAGCGCGGTCGACCGCGACGCGGTGCTGGTCGCGTTGCGTGCCTTCATGAAGGCCAACAAATTGCAGGCGGATTGGGAAGGCATCGATCAGGCGCCGAACGAAGCCCTGGTCAATGCGCTGTCGATGATGTCGCCTTATGGCGCGCCGGAAAAGCAGGCGCTGCTGGAGGCGCCGGACCTGAAAACCCGCGCCGAATTGCTGGTTGCGATCACCGAAATCGAACTCGCCAAGAAGAACACCGAGGGCGAGCCCCAGCTGCAGTAATTCTCCGCGCCGTGCTATAACCCGGCCGAAATCGCCGGGAGCCCGCCCATGCCCACTACGCCAACAACCGACCGCCCCGAAGGCCACGTCGATCCCAAGCTGCTGGAAATCCTGGTCTGCCCACTGACCAAAACCACGCTGGAATACGACGCCGCCAAACAGGAGTTGATCTCGCGCAAGGCCAAGCTCGCTTATCCGATCCGCGACGGCATTCCGATCATGCTGCCGGAAGAGGCGCGGCGTCTCGACTAATCCAAAGCACAAAAATCAGGAAACGACTCATGATCAAAATCTGGGGCCGCAACACTTCGTCCAACGTGCAGAAAGCAATGTGGGCGGTGGGCGAACTGGGGTTGGAGCATAATCGCCTCGATGTCGGCGGCGTATTCGGCAAAACCAAAGAGCCGGCTTACCTCGCGATGAACCCCAACTCCCTGGTCCCGACATTGGAAGAAGAAGACGGCTTCACGCTGTGGGAATCCAATTCGGTGGTGCGCTATCTCGCCAGCAAGTACGACAAGAGTGGCGTGCTGGAGCCCAAAGATCCCAAGCAGCGCGCGCTCGCCAGCCAGTGGATGGACTGGCAATTGTCGGTGGTCGGCCCCGCCATCACGCCGGCGTTCTGGGGGCTGATCCGCACGCCGCCGGAAAAACGCGACGCCGCTGCGATCAAAACCTCACAGGACAAAACAATCGACGCGATGAAAATCCTTGACGCGCAATTGGCCAAGACGGCCTATGTCGCCGGACCGGCATTTTCTTACGGCGACATTCCGCTCGGCGTGATGTGCTATCGCTACCAGCAGCTGGTGCCCGGCCGTCCGGCGACGCCGCATCTCGACCGCTGGTACGGCCTGATCTCAAAACGCAAGGCGTTCCAGGATCACATCGGCAGCATTCCGCTCACTTAGAGCGCCTCGCCCTTCAGCAGCTTCGGAACGTCGCCGGTAAATCCGGCCGCCTCGCGGATAAACACGCGCTTGAGCGCCGGCAAGCGCTCGACCATGCCCAGGCCGACATCGCGCGCCAGACGGAGCACATCGTTGCTGTTGGAGAACAGCCGGTTCAAGCCATCGGTCGCGACACCCATGGTCATGGTGTCGAAGCGCCGCCAACGCTGATAGCGCTCCAGCACGTCGGCTGCGCCGATATCGAGCCCGAGCCGCGCCGCGTCGGCAATCGCTTCCGCTAAAGCCGCCACATCGCGCAGGCCCATGTTTAGCCCCTGCCCGGCGATCGGATGGATGATGTGTGCGGCGTCGCCGACCAGCGCCAATCGCTCGCCGATAAATTCGCGCGCGGTGAACAGCCCCAGCGGAAAGGCGCGGCGCGCCCCGGTCGCCTTGAGATCGCCGAGTTGCAAGCCGAAACGCTTTTCCAGCTCGACGTGAAATTCATCATCGGGCAGTGCGACAATGCGCTCGGCCTCGCGCGCGTTCTCGGTCCACACGATCGACGAACGTTTGCCGGTCAGCGGCAAGATCGCAAACGGCCCGGCGGGAAGGAAATGTTCTTCGGCGCGGCCGTTGTGCTCGCGCTCATGCGCGACCGTCGTCACGATGGCCGACTGGTCGTAATTCCATCCGTGGGTGGCGATGCCGGCTTGTTCGCGGATTTTCGAGCGCGCGCCATCGGCGCCAACCAACAGCCGCGCGGAAGTCGTCCCGCCATCGGCGAGCGCAACCTCGATTGCATTCGGCGCGTGCTCGAAACCGGCGACCGCGCCGGCCCGCAGCTCAATGTCCAGTTCCTTCGCCTTCGCCACCAACGCATCGATCAGATGCCGATTCTCGATCATGTGCGCGAAAGGCTCGCCCTCCTCCACCTCGCCGCCGAAGGTGAGGAAGGTCGGCCGCACTGCGTCGTCGAGCTTGCTGTCGGTCACCACCATATCGAGGATCGGCTGCGCGTGTTCCGCGACCACGTCCCAGACCTCGATCGCCTCAAACAGCCGGCGCGCGGCGGCGGCAATCGCCGAGGCGCGCGGATCCTTCGATTGCGCCGCCCCGAGCGCGGGGTCCACCACCGTCACCGCGAAGGCATTGCCCAGCCCCTGGCGAAGTGCGATCGCCAGCGCCAGGCCGGCAAAGCCCGCCCCGCCGATCAAGAGATCGGTTTTATGGTGTTGTTTCAGCCCTTTCGGCATGCGGGTTTGTTTGCGCCTCGCTTGTAAAACTTAAGCCAGCATAGCAGGTTGGGGCCGTCATTTGACCCATACCCCATGGCCCTTGCCCGTCCCATGACCACCACAGCCGTCCAGGATTTGCTCTCTATCCTCGATCTCGAGCCGCTCGAGGTAAATTTGTTCCGCGGCCGCTCGCCGCAAGTGGGCTGGCAGCGCGTGTTCGGCGGTCAGGTGATTGGGCAGGCGCTGGTCGCCGCCGTGCGCACGGTCGATGCCAGCCGCCCGCCGCATTCGATGCACGCTTATTTCCTGCTGGCCGGCGATCCCAAGGTACCGATCATCTACGACGTCGACCGCATCCGCGACGGCAAGAGCTTCACCACCAGGCGCGTCACCGCGCGCCAGCACGGCCATCCGATCTTTTCCATGCTGGTATCGTTCCACGCCGACGAGCCCGGCCTCGACCATCAGGCGAAAATGCCCGACGTGCCGATGCCGGAAGATTTGCCGAGCGAATCCGAGGTGCGTGAGAAGATTCTGCCAGCGATGTCCGATCCGGTGCGGCGCTATTACGAGCGCGAGCGGCCGATCGAGCTGCGCCCGGTCGAGTTCGATCGTTACCTCGGCAAGAAATATCCCGATGGCCGTTTCAATGTCTGGATCAAGACCACCGGCAAGCTGCCCGACGATCCGGCGATCCATCAATGCGTTCTGGCCTACACCTCCGACATGGGATTGCTCGACACCGCGCTGGTGCCGCACGGCCGCACGCTGTTCGAGAAAGAATTCATGGCCGCCAGCCTCGACCATGCGCTGTGGCTGCACCGGCCGTTCCGCGCCGATGAATGGCTGCTCTATGCGCAGGATTCGCCCAATCTGCACGACTCACGCGGCTTTTCGCGCGGCCTGATATTTACCCGCGACGGCACGCTGGTCGCATCGGTGGCGCAGGAAGGTCTGGTGCGTCTGCGGCGTGAGCCCTGACGTGATGATGAAGCAATTATTTGCTGCGTTCGTTATCCTGATCTCAATACCGGCCGCAGCGCTCGCCGCCTCCGGCCGAGAGCCGGCGCCGCCCGGCGCGTTCACAGGCGCGCCACCGCAATACACCCGCTTCTCGACGCCCGAACTGATGCGCGGATTTCTCGCGCTCGCCTTCGGATCCGACCTGCGCATCGGTGTGGCTCCGCGCGGCATCCGCCGGTTCGATCGTCCGATCCGCGCCGCGGTAGTCGCAGGCGGGAGTGTCGATCGCACGGCGTCGATGCAGCGCGTGGTCGCGGAATATGCCGAGAAGGTGCCGAACTTACACTTGAGCGTCGTGCCAGCTGCGGCGTCCGCCGACATCGAAGTGCGGCTGATCAACGAGAGGGATTTCACGGCGGCGCTGCGGGCCGCGTTCGGCGCCGAGATCACGCGCGCTTTCATCGCGCGCACCAATCCGCAATGCATGACCAGCGTGAAATCAGACGCCGACGGCGCCATCGTGCACGCAGTCTCCTTCATCATCGTCGACAAAGGCGACGCGATTTTCCTCGACTGCGCCTATCACGAGCTGCTGCACGCCTTCGGCCTGTCGAACCACGATCAGCGCAATCCATGGACCACGCTCAACCAGCGCCGCAAGGTCGGTTACATGTCGGTCTACGACCGGTCGCTGCTCACTCTCCTGTATGACCCGCGGCTGTGGCCCGGTATGACCGCCGCCCAGGCGCGCGCCGCGCTGCCCGGTGTGATCCAGGATCTCGGCCTCGCCGGCCCTGGCAAATGAGGCAGTATTACTGTCCTAAAATGCCTTGAGATGCGGCGATTGCCTGTGGGTGCGGCAATTTTACCGCTTAAGTTTTAGGCCACCTCTCGATAATCTCTGTAAATGAGCCCCTGCCGGCGCCATCCGGGGGGTGGGTTTTCGTTGTCATAACGCGGCCGCTGCAAGTGCCGTGCGCCAACAAGATTGCCCGGGAAGGAATGCCATGAAGCTCGTCATCGCGGTCATCAAGCCGTTCAAGCTCGACGAGGTGCGCGACGCCCTCACCCGCCTCGGTGTCCACGGCATGACCGTGACCGAGGTCAAAGGTTACGGCCGCCAGAAAGGCCACACCGAAATCTATCGCGGTGCCGAATACGCCGTGAACTTCCTGCCGAAACTGCGCATCGAGGTCGCGGTCGCCAGCGAACGCCTCGACGAAGTGATGGAGCAGCTCGCCGCCGCCGCCAAGACCGGCGAGATCGGCGACGGAAAAATCTTCGTCACGCCGATCGAGCAGGCGGTGCGTATCCGCACCGGCGAAACCGACGACGCCGCGCTTTAACCAGAAATTTTCTGCCGGGGGATTATCAGATGAAACGGGCGCTCTTCTCGCTGACCGCAGCCGTGCTCAGCCTGGCCGCATCGCCAGCCTTCGCCGAAACCGCCAAGATCGATGGCGCCGACACGGCTTGGATGATCGGCGCGACCGGCCTGGTCTTGATGATGACGATCCCGGGCTTGGCATTGTTCTATGCCGGCATGGTACGAAAGAAAAACGTACTCGCCACTATGGCGCAAAGCCTGGCCGCCACGTTTCTGGTTTCGATCCTGTGGGCGTTCTTCGGCTACACGCTTACCTTCACCGGCGATGGCGCGTTTATCGGCACGCTGGATCGAATCTTTCTCAACGGCATGACACTCGACGCAATTTCGCCGCTCGCCAAAACCATCCCCGAAAGCCTGTTCATGATCTACCAGATGACCTTTGCCATCATCACGGTGGCGCTGGTCGCGGGCTCGGTGGCCGATCGTTTGCGCTTCTCCGCGTACCTCTTATTTTGCACGTTCTGGCTGATGCTGGTCTACGTGCCGATCGCGCATTGGGTCTGGGGCGGCGGATTTCTCGGCAGTTACGGCCTGCTCGATTTCGCCGGCGGCACGGTGGTCCATCTCAATGCCGGTGTTGCGGGCCTCACAGCCGCTTATGTGCTCGGCGCGCGGCGTGGGTATGGCAGCGAAAATCTTGCGCCCCACGATCTCACGCTGGCGGTGATCGGCACCGGCCTGTTGTGGGTCGGCTGGTTCGGCTTCAACGGCGGTTCGGCGCTGGGCGCAAATTCACGCGCCGCGATGGCGATCGTCTCGACGCATCTTGCCGCCAGTGCCGGCGCCTTCACCTGGATGGCGCTGGAGTGGTGGACGCGCGGCAAGCCGTCGGTGCTCGGCATGATCTCGGGCGCGGTGGCCGGTCTCGGCACCATCACGCCCGCTTCGGGCTTCGTGCTGCCGATGCAGGCGGTTCTCATCGGCTTGATCGCCGGCGGGCTCTGCTTCTGGGCCTGCACCTGGCTCAAGACCAAGATCGGTTACGACGACTCGCTCGATGTGTTCGGCGTGCATGGACTTGGCGGTCTGACCGGCACGCTGCTCGCCGGCGTGTTCGCGGTCGGCGCGTTGTCAGCAACCCCGGAGATGCCCGGCGGCGTCGGAGGCCTGCTCGAAGGCCATCCGCAACAGATGCTGGCACAACTCTACGGAATCGCCGTCACCATCGTGTGGTCGGGCGCGGTGACCTTCATCATCCTCAAGGCCATCGAGGTGTTCGTGCCGTTGCGTGTGCGCAGGGAAGATGAAGTGATGGGGCTCGACGTCACCCAGCATGGCGAGGCGTTGCAGTAGCGCGAAATGGTCCGTGTCTGCCGCGCCGGCAAACGCGATTTCATCCTTTGCCACCTCTGACTAATTTTTGTGCAGCGCTTATAAGTCTTGGCGCGACTTTGGGCTAATGCCCAATGGAGTCATGGACGCACCCCCGCAACCGTAAAGATTCATCCATCGAATCAGCCAGATAGGCCGCTGTCCGGCATCTGGCACGGCGTTTGATTCTACTGTCCCGGCTATGCCCGCGAAGTGCGCTTTTCGGGTCCGGCTCAGTGAACCCGCCCGCACTGCGTGAATGTAACAAACGGGCCCAAGCGGGGATCGAATCCATGAAAATCGTCATGGCCATTATCAAGCCTTTCAAACTCGACGAGGTCCGTGACGCTCTGACCTCCATCGGGGTGCAAGGGCTGACTGTCACGGAAGTCAAAGGCTACGGGCGTCAAAAGGGTCACACGGAAATCTACCGTGGGGCCGAATATGCAGTGAGCTTCCTCCCGAAAGTCAAAGTGGAAGTGGCGGTTGCCACCAACCAAGTCGACAAAGTCATCGGGGCCATCACCGGCGCAGCCAAGACCGGCCAGATTGGCGACGGCAAAATCTTTGTCTTCGCCCTGGACCACGCCGTGCGCATCCGCACCGGCGAAACCGACGCTGCGGCTCTCTAGTAACCCGCACCGCAAAACAATACGGACAGGAGTTAGACCATGACGTTGATAAAATCCTCCCGTGCGGGACTGTTGGCTCTCGCCTTCGGGATTCTGCTCGGAATCTTTCTGAGCGTGGCGACGTATTCCACGTCCTACGCCCAGGCACCGGCTCCCGGTGCCGCTCCGGCGGCGCCAGCGGCCGCACCCGCTGCTCCACCGGCGCCGACGCCGTCTTGCGCCAGCGATCCAGATCCTAAAAAAGCCGTGCTCGAAAAGTGCTCGCCCAATTCGGGCGACACCGCCTGGATGCTCACCTCCATGGCGCTGGTGCTGATGATGACAGTACCGGGCCTTGCCCTGTTCTACGGCGGCATGGTCCGCAAGAAGAACGTCGGCGACACCGTGATGACGAGCTTCGCCATCACCTGCCTGGTCACGATCATATACGCCTGCCTGACTTACACGCTGTCTTTCACACCGGGCTCACCTTACATCGGCGGGCTCAGTCGCCTGTTCTTGCAAGGCATGCTCAGTGACATCGCCACCGGCGCGGGCACTCCGAACGCGCTCGCGGCGACGATCCCTGAAACCGTCTACATGTGCTTCCAGATGACCTTCGCGATCATCACTCCTGCGCTGATCGCGGGCGCCTTCGCCGAACGCATGAAATTCTCAGCCATGCTGTGGTTCATCGGTCTGTGGGCGATCCTCGTCTACGCACCGGTTGCGCACTGGGTCTGGGCTTCGGACGGAATGCTCTCGTCCGGCAATTCCGACGCCATGATCAAGGTGCTCGATTTTGCCGGCGGCACCGTCGTGCATATCAACGCTGGCGTTGCCGGTCTGATGTGCGCGATCTGCCTCGGCAAGCGCAAGGACTCGGGTCCCGGCCACAACATGGTGCTCACTCTGATCGGCGCCTCGCTGCTGTGGGTCGGCTGGTTCGGCTTCAACGCCGGTTCGGCTGTCACTGCCGGCCTGCAAGCCGGCATGGCGATGACCGTGACGCAAATTGCTACCGCGGTCGCGGCCTTTACCTGGATGCTCGTTGAATGGGCCTGCCGCGGCAAGCCCACCGTCATCGGCATCTCCTCCGGCGCGGTCGCTGGCCTCGTCGCCATCACTCCGGCCTCGGGCTTCGTCGGCCCGGTCGGCTCGATGGTGATCGGCATCGCTGCCGGCGTGGTCTGCTACTGGGGCGTTACCGGCCTCAAGCGCATGCTCGGTATTGACGACGCGCTGGACTGCTTCGGCGTTCATGCGGTCGGCGGCATTGTCGGCGCGTTGCTCACCGGCGTATTCGCGATCAACGAATACGGCGGCACCGCCGGCCTGATCGAAGGCAATCCCGGCCAGGTCCTCAACCAGCTCGAAGGCATCGTGATCGTGTTCGTTTACGACGCCATCGTGTCGTTGATCATCTTGAAGATCATCGATGCGATCATCGGCCTGCGCGTCTCCGCCGACGTGGAGCGCGAAGGTCTCGACTTCGCGCTGCATGGGGAGACCGTGCAGTAACGATCAACTCCTAGCGGTAGGGGCGGAAACCCGGCACTGTCCCTTCCGTCGAGGCCCTCGGTTCGCAAGAGCCGGGGGCCTCTCTCTTTTTAGGCGTGACGAAATGAAAAAGCCCGGCCTTGGGGGCCGGGCTTTTTGTGTCAATTCGACGAAGATGCGATTAGCGCATCATCATGGTCATCGGGTCGATAGCGGCGCTGTTGTTGATAAAGGTCACGGCCAGGAACATGCCGCAGCCGCAAAACGCCACCACCCAAACCCAAGGCTTCATATCCTTAGTCATCATTACCCCCCGTTCTGGTGTATTCCGGAGGGCACCCTAGGGCGGCGTGCTTAATGCCGGTTCAATCGCACCTCAATCCGGTGATCGATGGTTAATCGGGTCTTAACCTCGCTCTATCTATTGTGTCTGACCATTGTGCCGCGGGCAGCGAAGATCATGCGCAAACATAGGCCCGCTTGTGTAACCGCATGCCCATGATGACCGCCCAGCGCGAGACTTCCAGCATCCCTGCCCCGGCGGTCGAGGGCCGCTCGCCATTTGTGCGGCTGACCGAACTAATCGTCGGCATTGAGCCGGGCAAGTCCGCCATCAATCTGTCGGTCGGCGAGCCGCAGCATCCGATTCCTTCTTTCGTCGGCCCCGAGCTCGTCGCCCATCTCGATGAATTCGGCCGCTATCCGGCCAACAAAGGCAGCGAACCGTTCCGCCGCGCCGGCGCCGCATGGCTTGGCCGCCGTTACAAGCTCGCCCGACCGCTCGATCCCGAGCATGAAGTGTTGGTGCTCAACGGCACCCGAGAGGGCCTATTTCTCGGCGCGATTGCCGCCAAGCGCTGGGTCGCGCGCCGCAATGGCAAGCCGGCCATGTTGATCCCCAATCCGTTTTATGCCGCCTATGGCGCCGGCGCTTTGGCCGCCGACTGCGAACCGGTCTATCTGCCGGCGACGCGGACAAGCGGCTTTCTGCCCGATCTCGATGCGCTCGACGACGCACTGCTGGCGCGCACCGTCGCGTTCTACATCGCCTCACCGTCGAACCCGCAAGGCGCCGTCGCCAGCCGCGCCTATCTCGACAAGCTTTCCGGCTTGGCCCGCCGCTTCGGCTTTCTGGTGTTCGCCGACGAATGCTACTGCGAAATCTACAGCCAGCATCAGCCGGCCGGCATGCTGGAAGCCTCGGGGCCCGACTTCGCCAACACCGTGGTGTTTCATTCGCTGTCCAAGCGCTCGAGCCTGCCCGGCCTGCGCGTCGGTTTTGCCGCCGGCGATCGCCGTTTTCTCGCCGCCTTTCTCGAACTACGCAACGTGGCCGCGCCGCAGGTGCCGGGTCCGTTACAGCATGTCGCGGTCGCCGCTTACGGTGACGAGGCGCATGTGAAGGAAAATCGCAAACTCTATTCGGCCAAGTTCGATCTCGCCGATCAGATCATCGGCGACCGTTACGATTACAAACGTCCGGCCGGCGGATTTTTTCTCTGGCTCGACGTTTCGAAATACGGCGGCAGCGAAATCGTGACCAAACGCCTATGGCAGGAAGCCGGCGTGCGCGTCGTTCCCGGCCGCTATCTGGCGCGCGAACAGGCCGGCGGCAGCAATCCCGGCGCGGACTACATCCGCGTCGCCATGGTTCAGGACAAGGCGACCACGGCCGAGGCGCTCCATCGCCTCGTCGCCGTGCTCGGATAAGGGAAGCCTATGCCCGCAATCGATCGCAGCCTCGATGCTCTCGCTTTCGTCTCGGAGCACTTCCGCGACATCCTGCGGCGGCGTCTGAGCGAACTGGCCGGCCTCGCGCTGATCACACTGGCGCTGCTCGGCGCCATCGCGCTTGCCACTTGGTCGGTGCAGGACCCCTCGCTCAGCCACGCCACGCAAAGCCCCGTGCATAATCTGCTCGGCTTCCCAGGCGCGATCTTCTCCGATTTGGCGATGCAGTTGCTCGGCCTCGCCGCCATCATGCTGCTACTGCCGGAAATGCTGCTAGGCTGGCGGCTGCTCTCGCATCGCCCCGTCGGCGACAAATGGCGCGGTCTGTTGTGGATCCTCGCGACGTTTCTCGCCGCCGCTTTCGTCTCGACGCTGCCGCGCATTGGCTCCTGGCCGCTGCCGACCGGATTGGGCGGCGTGTTCGGCGACGCCATGCTGCGCGCGCCGGCGATGATTTTCGGCTCGCCGCTCTCCGGCATGGCTTCGTTCATCGCCGCCATCGTATTCGGCCTTGCCACCGTGGTGACGATCGCTTTCGCCGCCGGTCTTGGCGCCAAGCAGCCGGCCCGACGCCGGGTGATGCGTGAGCCCGAAGTAGAAGACATCGACGAAGACGGCGACGACCACGCTTCGGCCTGGCTCGGCATGATCGCGCATGCGCTGCTGAGCTGGAAAGCGCGCACCGGCCGCATGTTCGGCCGCACCACGCGCACGCCGCTGCGCGCCGTGATGCCGCAAGCTTCCGGCCCGCGGCAGGAGCCGCGCTTCGACGCCTATGGCCGCGCCACCTTGGCGCCCGAGCAAGCTTCCGTGGAGGAAGAGGACGATGCGGAACCCGTGGCGCGCCGCCGCCCCGTCGCGCGCGTGCCGGCGCGGCGCTCCGCCAACGGCTACGTCTTGCCCTCGCTTAATTTGTTAACGGCGCAACGCGTCTCCGAGCGCACCACGCTGTCGAAAGACGTCATCGACGCCAACGCCGTCGCGCTCGAAAGCGTGCTCGGCGATTTCGGCGTGCGCGGCGAGATCATCAACGCCCGCCCCGGCCCGGTGGTGACGCTGTACGAACTCGAGCCCGCGCCCGGCATCAAGTCGTCGCGCGTGATTGGGCTGGCCGACGACATCGCCCGCTCGATGAGCGCGGTGTCGGCGCGCGTCGCGGTGGTGTCGGGTCGCAACGCCATCGGCATCGAGCTACCCAATCCAACACGTGAAAAAGTTTACTTGCGCGAATTGCTCACCGGCAACGATTACAACGAAAACGCCGCTAAGCTGCCGCTCTGCCTCGGCAAGACCATCGGCGGCGAATCCGTGGTCGTGGATCTCGCGCGCATGCCGCATTTGTTAATCGCCGGCACCACCGGCTCCGGCAAATCGGTCGCCATCAACACCATGATCCTGTCGCTGGTCTACCGGCTGCGTCCGGACCAATGCCGGTTGATCATGGTCGATCCCAAGATGCTCGAACTCTCGGTATATGACGGCATCCCGCATCTGCTCACGCCGGTGGTCACTGATCCGAAGAAGGCGGTGGTCGCTTTGAAGTGGGCGGTGCGCGAAATGGAAGAACGCTACAAGCGCATGTCCAAACTCGGCGTGCGCAACGTCGACGGCTACAACGCGCGCCTGGCCGAGGCCAAGGCGAAAGGCGAGACGCTGCATCGTACGGTGCACACCGGCTACGACAAGGAAACCGGCACGGCGGTCTACGAGAAGGAAGAACTCGAGCTCGAGCCGCTGCCCTATCTGGTGGTGATCGTCGACGAAATGGCCGACCTGATGATGGTCGCCGGCAAGGACATCGAAGGCGCCATCCAGCGCCTGGCGCAGATGGCGCGCGCTGCCGGCATCCACGTCATTCTCGCCACCCAGCGCCCGTCGGTGGACGTCATCACCGGCACCATCAAGGCGAATTTCCCGACCCGCATCTCGTTCCAGGTCACCTCCAAGATCGACAGCCGTACGATTCTGGGCGAGCAGGGTGCCGAACAACTGCTCGGCCAGGGCGACATGCTCTATATGGCCGGCGGCGGCCGCATCAGCCGCGTGCACGGGCCGTTCGTCTCGGACGACGAAGTCGAGAAGGTCGTACGCCATCTCAAGTCGCAGGGCGCGCCGGAATATCTGGAAGAAGTCACCGCCGGTGACCCGGAAGAGGGCGAGGACGGCGCGGTGTTCGACGGCACCGGCATGGGCCTCGCCGAAGGCGGCGACGTGTTCCAGCAGGCGGTCGCCATCGTGAAGCGCGACCGCAAGGCCTCGACCTCTTACATCCAGCGCCGTTTGCAGATCGGCTACAACCGCGCCGCCACCATCATGGAGCGCATGGAACACGAAGGCATCGTCGGCCAGCCCAACCATGCTGGTAAGCGCGAGATCCTTATCCCTGAAAATCCGGTGGATGACCGCTATTGAGAATCGCTCGCTTCGCGATTAAGCCGGAATCATCGAGAGCCAGAGCCGCGAAATTGCCACAGGCGGCTCATAGATAAACGACAACACCGGGCGCAGAAAGACTGTAATGGCGGCACACTTCACGGCGCGAACTGCCCCCAAAGTCGCGATTATCGCGCTGTTCGCCTGCCTGGCCGCCGCCCCGGCGCTGGCCCAGAGCGTCCCTCTCCTGGTACCGCGCCCGTCGGCCAACCATCCGGCCACGACCGGTTCGATCGCGGCGCCGATCAAGCCCGCGATTCCCGCCGAGGCGCTCAACGCCCGCGCGCAAGCGACGCAGGCGCAAGGCAAGCCGCCCAATCCGGTTTCCAATCCATTCGCCGCGCTGCTGGGACGCTCCGGTTCCGCCGGCGCACTCAGCCCCGAGCAGCGCACCATCATCGAGCGCGTCAATAATTATCTCTCCAGCATGCAGAACCTGTCGGGCAAATTCGTTCAGGTCGGGCCCGACGGCCGCCGCACGCAAGGCAATTTCTATATTTCCAAGCCCGGCAAGGTGCGCTTCGAATACGACGATCCAAGTCCGATCGAACTTGTCGCCAACGGCCAGGACGTGGCTGTGCGCGACCGTCGGCTGGCGACGCAGGACGTCTATCCGCTGTCGCAGACGCCGCTGCGCTTTCTGTTGTCCGACCATGTCGACCTGATGAAGGACACCAGCCTGACCGCGGTTTACGCCGACGACGTTTTCATTACCGTCGTGGTCGAGGAGAAGAACGGCATCGTCGGCACCAGCAGGCTGATGATCATGTTCGGCGCCAAGGACATGCAGCTCAAGCAGTGGACCGTGACCGATCCGCAGGGCTACGACACCACCGTCGCGGTGTACAATCTCGACACCAGCAAGCGGCCCGATCCCAGCATGTTCAAGATCGACTACACGAATTACCGCAACTAGCCCCGCCTCGTTCGTCCCCGCGAAAGTGGGACCCAGCACAATTATCTCCAACTTTGCGATAGCTGCTCTGGATTCCCCGCTTGCGCGGGAATGAACGGGAACTATGTTGCACCCATGCCCCTCAAGATCACCACCTGGAATATCAATTCGGTCCGCCTGCGCATCGACCTGGTCGCCAAGTTTCTCAAAAGTGCGCGGCCCGACGTTCTCTGCCTGCAAGAAACCAAATGTCCCGACGACGCCTTTCCGCTCAAGCGCTTCCAGCGGCTTGGCTACGAGCACTCAGCAATCAACGGGCAGAAGGGCTATCACGGCGTCGCCGTACTCTCGCGCGTGCCGTTCGAGAGCATCGACAAACAAAGCTTCTGCGGCAAAACCGACTGCCGGCATATTGCGGTGGTGCTGGGCGAGCGCTCAGGCCTGCGCGATCCCATTACCCTGCATAATTTCTACGTGCCGGCCGGCGGCGACGAGCCGGACCCCGAGATCAATCAGAAATTCGAACACAAGCTCGCGTTCCTCGACGAGATGCGCGCGCATCCGCATTTAAAGCCGAGAAAATCCCAACGCGCCATTTTGGTCGGCGATCTCAACGTGGCGCCGCTTGAGCACGATGTCTGGAGTCACAAGCAGATGATCAAAGTAGTGTCGCATACGCCAATCGAATGCGACAAGCTCAACGCTGCGCGCAACGCGGGGCAGTGGATCGACACCATGCGCGTGCTCACGCCGGAGCCGGAGAAGCTCTACACGTGGTGGAGCTACCGCGCGATGGACAATTGGAAAGCCGCCGACCGTGGCCGCAGGCTCGACCACATCTGGACCTCGGATGCGCTGGCCGGCCGCGTCTCGAAAATCAAGATTTCCAAGGAGTATCGCGGCGCCGCGCGCCCCTCCGACCACGTGCCGGTGACGGCGACGCTGGAGCTCTGACTACTCGCTTTTGGTCAGCGCCGCCTTCACGCCGCCGAGTTCGCGCGACCAGCCGTCGACGCGCTCGGCTACCATATCGCGCATTTTCTGCGCGGCGGCCGGATAGCCTTCCAGCATCTTGCGGAACAGGCTGCGCGAAATGCGGATCACCACCGTCGGCTCCTTGGCGATCGCCGTTGACCCGCACACCGTGTCGGTGAGCAGCGCCAACTCGCCCACCAGCGTGCCCGGGCCGACGGTAACCTTCTTGCCAAGCTGCGACGAGTTCGGCTCCAGCACCAGCGAGCCTTCCTGCACGACATAACCGCCCTCGGCGAGTTCACCGGCGTAAAACAATACCGCGCCTTTTTGCAGCGTGCGGGTTTCCGCGCCGATCGCGAGAATGCGCAGCGCCTGCTTGCCGAGCGCCGCGAAGGTCGGCACCTGTTCGAAGAAAGCGATGTCGTCTTCGAGGCCCATGGCTATGTTCTTATTTTTTTTCGCATGATCTTATCCGAAAACGGGTGCCCACTTTTCGGGATCATACGCTATGGCACCAGCTTGTAGCCGCCGGCTTCCGTCACCAGGATCGCAGGCTGGGCGGCGTCCTTCTCGACCTTCTGCCGCAGCCGGTAAATGTGCGTCTCGAGCGTGTGGGTGGTGACGCCGGAATTATAGCCCCATACTTCCTGCAACAGCGTCTCGCGCGACACCGGCTTCTGCGCGGCGCGATAGAGATAACGCAGGATGGCGGTTTCCTTTTCGGTCAACCGCACTTTGCTGCCCTTCGGGCTGAGCAAAAGTTTCGAGCTCGGGCGGAACGTGTAGGGCCCGATGGTGAAGACCGCGTCCTCGCTCGCCTCGTGCTGGCGCAGTTGCGCGCGGATGCGCGCCAGCAGCACGGCAAAACGGAACGGCTTTGTGACGTAATCGTTGGCGCCCGACTCCAGCCCCAGGATGGTGTCCGAGTCGGTATCGTGGCCGGTCAACATGATGATCGGCGCCTTGAAGCCGTTCTTGCGCAAAATACGCACCGCCTCGCGGCCGTCGACGTCGGGCAGTCCCACATCCATGATCACCAGGTCGATCTGGCCGCCTTTGGCCGCCTGGACCCCCTTGGTGCCTGAATCCACTGCGGTGGCGTCGAACTCCTCGTGCAGCGCCAATTGCTCGACCAGCGCGCCGCGCAGTTCATCATCGTCATCGACAATCAAGATGGTACGCTTGTTGGGCATCGCGAAATGAACCCCTACCGGACTATTCGCGAAGTAGACCATTCAGGGCTAAAAGAGCAAGCGCCAACTGGTATTTAGCCTGTAATCGGGGGCTTTCAAACGTGTCGCGGGCGAAGCGTGAAACATCATTGCGCCGGCTGACCGTGCGGCGCAAACCGGCGCAATCAACGCGCGGCGTGCTCACCGCCGGGCCGCTGGCGCTGCCGGTGGCATTCGGGCGCGGCGGCATCAAAGCAAACAAGCGCGAAGGCGACGGCGCGACGCCGCGCGGCACGTTCCGGCTCAAGCGCTTGTGGTGGCGCGCCGACCGGCATCCCCGTCCGGTCACGTTGTTGCCCGTGAAACGGATCGCCGCCGCCGACGGCTGGTGCGAAGACCCGTCCGACCGCCATTATAATCAGCCGATAAAAGTGCCGCCGCGCTCGATCGCCGACCGGCTCACGCGCAACGACCATCTCTACGACTTCATCATCGAGCTCGACCACAACACGCGCCCGCGCATCACCGGCCGCGGCAGCGCCGTCTTTATACATGCCGCACGGCCTGGCTTGGCACCGACCGCGGGCTGCGTCGCGCTCGATTTGAAGGCGCTGCGCCGGCTGCTGGCGCGGCTCGGCCCGCGCAGCAGAATCGTGGTTGACTAAACGTTACAATCAACCTCCGGCGACCATTAATTAAACATAATCGCGCGTCGCTACACGTGTAACGGCCGTATTAACTGAGCGGATATCACCTCGTGCTATCCAGATCGGCGGCGCGGCAGTTCCGCAAGAAATGCAAAAACAGTTCGCGCCGGGGTGATCATGGACGCTTCCATTGCACAAGGTGCACGTGCACCGACACGATCCGGCGCCGAATTGATCGGCCGCGTATCGGCCGTCTCCGGCTCGCAGGCCACAATCGAACTCACCGCGCGCACCACCGGCGGCGAAAAGCCGACCGTCGGAAAATTCATGGGCATGATGGCCGGCAAAACCGTAATCATCGGCCTGGTCACCGATATCGGCGAGCAGGCGATGTTGGCGCCGGCCGGCGAACAGCAATCCTTCCGCAAAATCGCGCGGCTCGATCTGGTCGGCGAAATCCGTGCCGCGGCAAACGGCGCGGCGCGCTTTCAGCGCGGCGTCATGGAATATCCCAATATCAGCGACGGCGCGGTGCTGCTGACCGAAGACGAGCTGCGGCTGGTCTATGGCGGCGCTGACGCCGACCACGCCCATGTCGGCGATCTGCAGCAGAACACCAATATCGGCGTGCACATCGACATCGACCAGCTGGTGAGCCGGCATTTCGCCATCGTCGGCGCCACCGGCGTCGGCAAGTCGAGCGGCGTCGCCATCATCCTGCAGAAAATTCTCGATACGCGTCCGAATCTCCGTATCTTCCTGGTCGACCCGCACAACGAATACGGCCGCTGCTTCGGCGAAAAGGCGCAGGTGTTGACGCCGCGCAATCTGCGGCTGCCGTTCTGGCTGTTCAATTTCGAGGAAACGGTCGACGCCTTCTTCGGCGGTCGGCCCGGCATCGACGAGGAAGTCGAGATCCTCTCCGAAGTCATTCCGCTGGCCAAGTCGGCCTATCTGCAATACCGCGTCAACAACGAGCATCCGCTCGCCAAGAAACGTAATCCGCGTGATACCGGCTTCACTGCCGACACGCCGGTCCCCTACCGCATCGAGGACCTGATCAACTTGCTCGATGAGCGCATGGGCAGGCTGGAAAATCGCAATTCGCGCATGGTCTATCACAAGCTGATCGGACGCATTCAGACCTTCCGCAATCATCCGCGCTACGCCTTCATGTTCGAGAACGCCAACATCGGCGGCGACACGATGGGTGAAATCCTCGCCCACCTGTTCCGGCTGCCGCCCGAAGGCAAGCCGATGACCATCATGCAGCTCGCCGGCTTCCCGGCCGAGGTGGTCGACTCGGTGGTGTCGGTGCTCTGCCGCATGGCGTTCGATTTCGGATTGTGGAGCGATGGCGTCGCGCCCTTGCTGTTCGTCTGCGAAGAGGCGCATCGCTACGCACCGGCCGACAAGAACGTCGGCTTCGGCCCGACCAAACGCGCGCTCTCGCGCATCGCCAAGGAAGGCCGCAAATACGGCGTGTTCCTCGGCCTAGTGACGCAGCGGCCGGCCGAAATAGATCCGACCATCGTGTCGCAGTGCTCGACGCTGTTCGTCATGCGGCTATCGAACGACCGCGACCAAAGCCTGATCCGCTCGGCAGTATCGGATGCCGCGGTCAATTTGCTGTCGTTCATCCCCTCGCTCGGCACCCGCGAGGTGTTCACCTTCGGGCCCGGCGTGGCGCTGCCGACGCGCATGCGCTTCAAGGAGTTGCCGGCGGAGCTGCGCCCGAGCAGCGAGGCAATCGGCAACACCCGCTCCGATGCCGGTACCCATATCAGCCGCGATCTGCTCTCGACCGTTATCGATCGCTGGCGCAGCGCCAGCATGAGCCATCGTGGCGGCGAAGACGAATTCGCCGACTACAACTCGCCGATCGAGGCCGCACCGCTGCAGCCCGCCCCGCCGGTGATGCCGGCGACGGTGCCACCCTCGCCACGCGGCGAGGCGTTGCGCTCGAACCTGTTGAAGAAGCCGCTTGAGGCGGGCTCTTTCGGCAACCCGCAAGCCACCCGACCGGGCCTACCGCCCGCACCGACGCGCTTCCGCTAAACTATCCCCGCTCCCCGAATATCGCGCTGCCGACCCGCACATGGGTGGCGCCGAGCGTGATCGCGACGGCGAAATCCGCGCTCATCCCCATCGACAGCAGTTTTAGCCCATTGCGCTGCGCGATCTTGGCGGTCAGCGCGAAATGCGGACCCGGCGCCTCGTCGAGCGGCGGAATGCACATCAGGCCTGAAATCCTTAAGCCATAGCCGGTGCGGCACTGGTCAAGAAATTTATCGGCGTCCTGCGGTAGCACCCCGGCCTTCTGTTGCTCGGCGCCGGTATTGATCTCGACGAACAGCAGCGGCGGACGTCCTTGCTTGTCGATCTCCTTCGCCAGCGCCTCGGCGAGGCTCGGCCGGTCGACCGAATGGATCGCGTCGAACAGCGCTACCGCCTCCTTGGCTTTGTTCGATTGCAACGGGCCGATCAAATGTAGCGCCAGGCCCGAATGTTTCGCGAGTAGCGCCGGCCATTTGGCCTTCGCTTCCTGCACGCGATTTTCTCCGAACACGCGCTGACCGGCGTTGATGACTGGCTCGATTCGCTCGGGCGGAAATGTCTTGGACACCGCGACCAGCGTCACCGACGCGACGTCGCGGCCGGCGTCTTCGCAGGCGCGCGCGATGTCGGCGCGGACTTGTTCGAAACCAGTTGTGGACGGGGCGACGGCCATGCGCTGGCTATATCGCAACGCCCGATGTACCGCCACTTCAAATAAACGGACGCGGCCCTTGCTGGTGCGCATCTTCGCCGGCGATCTGGGCCAGCGCGGCGCGGTCGATCATCTCGAACATACGGTCTTTCCAGCGGATGGCGTTCGACGCAAAAAGCCGCTTGAGCGTCTTGTTGGTATGCACCAGCGACATGCCGAGCGTATCAGCGAGATGCTGCTGCGTAAACGGGAACTGGATCGTGCCGTTTTTGGTCAGGCCCGCTTCCTCGGCACGCACGAACAGATGCAGCAGGAGATAGGCGGTGCGTTCCAGCGCGGTGCGCCGGCCGAGGCTGAGGAGATTTTCGTCGATCAATTGCTCCTCGCGAGCCGCCAGCCAGGTGACGTCGAAGGAAAGCGAAGGAAAGCGATTGTACAAATCCCACAGCTTGGCGCGCGGAAACACGCACAGCACCAGCGGCGTGAGCGCCTCGACCGAGTGCTCCATCTCGCGCATCAACGCGCCTTGCAGGCCGACCATGTCGGCTGGCAGGGCGTAATTGAGAATTTGCCGGCGGCCGTCGTCCAGCATCTTGTAACGGAATGCCCAGCCGCTGAGCACCGTATAAAGATGCTCGCTGCTGGCGCCCTGGCGCAGGAAGCTTGCACCGGAGTCGACGCGCAATTCGTCGGTTTTGAACTGCTTTACGAACGCCAACTCCTCGGGCGCAAATTCACGCAAAGCCTTGCGCCGCCGCAGCGGGCATTGTTCGCATGGCGTGATATGGCCGTTCGGCCGCCCGTTTCCTAAAATCATGAAACCCCTGCCGCGCGATCATAATCACGAGACCCCTGTCGGGGGATCATTAAATCCTTGGCCGCTATGTCTTATTTAAATGCCGACCGATTCAATTCGGAGGACAAAGAAAAGTTCCGTTGCGGAACCATACGAGGCCGTTCGTGGCACCGCCCCAAACGTCGTTGGCAAGCAAGCGCTTCCTCGTGCTCGACGATGAATTTCTGATCGCGCTCGACATTCAGCAAATTCTGGAAGCCGCCGGCGCGAAGACTGTGATCTGCGCCGGCAATGCCGAGGACGCAATGGCGGCGATTCGCAACGGACCGCGATTCGATCTCGCCGTGCTTGATGTCGTGTTGAGCGGCGTGACGCGCACCAGCGTGACGGTTGCAGCCGCCTTGATCGCGCAGAACACGCCGTTTGTGTTTCTTACCGGCATGCGCGGCGAGGATGTGCACACCCGCGAATTTCCCAAAGCGCCGGTCGTGGATAAGCCGTATCAGCCGCCGTTGCTGCTGGACGCCGTGCTGCGAGCACTTGCCTCGCGCTAAGACCCCAGCGGTTGCCGTTACCGTGCGATTGCCCGGCCGCCTTTTATGCTTAACGGATTATCAAAGGCCGCCCGTAACTTCCTATTACCTGTCACCGTAAAGTTTTACCGATCGGCGGTAATGCCTCTTAAGACAGGCCTATTACAAAGACACACCGGGGGGCTTCATCGGTCATGGGACGTCAGGTGCAACGGGCGGATTCCGCCATTGCTCGAACTAAACGCGCGCTCAGTATTCGCGCGCGCCTGATGATTCTTGCTATGATCGCCATCGTTCCATTGGTGCTGGAGCGAATTCACAACGAACAATCCGACCGTACGGGACGCGTCGAGGCCGCCTACCAACAGGCGCTTGGCCTGGCGCGGCGCGCGGCCGCGGTGCAAAACGACGTGATCGTCTCGACGCGCGCCTTCCTGACGGTGCTGGCCGGCACGCATTCCGTGGCCAATCCGGCGAACGCATCCTGCGGCGCGCTGCTCAAGAGCATCGCCGAACCCGAGCCCTGGATTCGAATTTTGTCGGTCGCCAACAGCGACGGACGCATCGTCTGCTCAAGCCGTCCGGACGCCGTAGGGTTGGATATCAGCCAACGGCCGCATTTCATCAATCCGGTTAAAACCGGAACGTTCGCCGTCGGCGATTATTTCATGGGTACCCGAGACAGGTCCCCGTTCATCGTTGCCTCCCTTCCGCAACGCCGCGCCGACGGCTCGATTGAATCCGTCGTGCTGGCCACGCTCGACTTGAACTGGATCGGTCAAATCGCGAGCGCGCTCGCCGTGCGGCACGGCTCGATCATGCTGCTGGTCGATGGCAACGGCACTGTGCTCGCCCACGAACCGCAGCCGGCGGAGTGGGTCGGCCGCAAGCTCGGCGATCATCCGCTCATCAAGAACCTGTTGACGCAACGCGAAGGCGTCGTCACCGCAGCCTCACTCGACGGCATCCGGCGCATTTTCGCGTTTGTCGAATTGCCTGGCACCAATGCGCATGTCGCGATCGGTTTCGACGAGAACGAAGTGCTATCCCGCGCGAATTCCGCGATGTGGCTCGCCTTCACCGAACTCGGCACCGTGACCTTCCTGGTGCTGCTCAGCATCTGGTTCGGCGCGGACCGCCTGCTGGTGCGCCCGATCCGCGTGCTGGCGGAAGCCGCCGCCCGCATCGGCCGCGGCGAGGACAAGACGCACGCCACCAACCTGCCGATGCCGGCTGAATTCGTTCCGCTCGCGGCCGCGCTCGACGACATGACCGACAAGCTCGAGGAGCGCGAACAAGAACTGCGCGACATCAACACGCAATTGCGCGAACTGGCGCAGCTCGATTCGCTGACTGGGCTGGCCAACCGCCGTACCTTCAACGCTCATCTGTTCACCGAATGGAAACTGGCGATCAAACGCCGGCAGCCGATTTCGGCGCTGATGATCGACGTCGACCATTTCAAGCCGTTCAACGATCGTTACGGCCACGTCCAAGGCGACTCCTGCCTGCGCAAGGTCGGCGAAGCGCTCAAGGCCTGCACGCGATCGCGCGATCTCGCGGCGTCCGTCGGCACGGAATCGCGGCTGGCGTTGGCTCATCCGACGGCGCTCGGCTCCGGTACACAACTGGCGGCGCGTTATGGCGGCGAGGAATTCGCCGTGCTGCTGCCGGGCATCGAGCTCGAGGCCGCCACGCGGATCGGCGAGCGCATCCGCAGCGCGATCGAGGAATTGCTGATCGCGCATGCCGGTGCGCCCTGGGGCTTCGTGTCGATCAGCGTCGGCGTCGCGACCATCGTGCCGGACGAGCGCGCCAGTCCGCAGGAGCTGACCGAAACCGCCGATGCCTGTCTGTACGAAGCCAAGCAGCGCGGCCGCAATACCGTGATCGCGCGCACCAACGTGACGCCACTGCGGGCAAGCGCATGATCCCGAAAAGTGGGAACCGGTTTTCGGATAAGATCACCCGCAAAAACGCCTAAAAAAGCCCGGCCATCAGGCCGTCCCTCAAGCCCCTTTCATGTCTGTTCCGGCCACTCTAAAAAGGCCCGGAAATGACCGCTGATTCGAGCAAAAACGAGCGCTACAACGCCCGCGACGCGGAAGGCCGCTGGCAAAAGGCGTGGGACACGGCCGGCATTTACGCCACCAAAAACGACGACCCGCGCCCGAAATATTACGTGCTCGAGATGTTCCCCTACCCGTCGGGGCGCATCCACATGGGCCACGTGCGCAACTACACCATGGGCGACGTGGTCGCGCGTTTTAAGCGGGCCATGGGCAACGCCGTGTTGCACCCGATGGGCTGGGACGCCTTCGGCATGCCGGCGGAAAACGCCGCCATCGATCGCAAAGTGCATCCGAAAGAATGGACCTATGCCAACATTGCGGCGATGAAAAAACAGCTCCAGTCGATGGGGCTGTCGCTGGACTGGGCGCGCGAGATCGCAACCTGCGATCCGTCTTACTACAAGCACCAGCAGAAGATGTTTCTCGACTTTCTGAAAGCCGGGCTGGTCGAACGCAAGCAATCGAAAGTGAACTGGGATCCGGTCGATCAGACCGTGCTCGCCAACGAACAGGTGATCGACGGCCGCGGCTGGCGCTCAGGCGTCGAAGTCGAGCAGCGCGAGCTCACGCAGTGGTTCTTCAAGATTAGCGACTACTCCGAGGATTTGCTGAAAGCGCTCGATACGCTCGACCGCTGGCCGGAAAAAGTTCGGCTGATGCAGAAGAACTGGATCGGCCGCTCGGAAGGCCTGCTGGTCCGCTTTATGCTCGACGCGGCGACGGTGCCCAATAAAGAGAGCGAGCTGGAGATTTTCACCACGCGGCCCGACACTTTGTTCGGCGCCAAATTCATGGCGCTGTCGCCCGACCATCCGCTGGCGCAAGCCGCCGCGAAAACGAATCCGAAGCTCGCGGCCTTCATCGAGCGGTGCCGCCACATGGGCACGTCGCAAGCGGCAATCGACACCGCCGAGAAGCTCGGTTTCGACACCGGCATTAAGGCGGTGCATCCGTTCGACCCGAACTGGAAGCTGCCAGTCTATGTCGCCAATTTCATTTTGATGGAATACGGCACCGGCGCGATCTTCGGCTGCCCGGCGCACGACCAGCGCGACCTGGACTTCGTCAACAAATACGGCTTCGGCAACACGCCGGTGGTTTGCCCCGAGGGACAAGACCCGAAAACGTTCGTCATCACCACCACCGCCTATGACGGCGACGGCCGCATGATCAATTCGCGTTTCCTCGATGGCATGACCATCGAGCAGGCGAAAGAAGAAGTCGACAAACGCCTCGAAAAAGAATCACGCGGCAACAAGCCTGTGGCGCAGCGCCAGGTTAACTATCGCCTGCGCGACTGGGGCATTTCGCGCCAGCGTTATTGGGGCTGCCCGATCCCAATCATCCACTGCGCCAAATGCGGGACGGTGCCGGTGCCGGCGAAAGATTTGCCGGTCACGCTGCCGGAGGACGTCAGCTTCGATAAGTCGGGCAATCCGCTCGACCGCCACCCGACCTGGAAGAACGTCGCGTGTCCGCAGTGCGCAGGCCCGGCGCGGCGCGAGACCGACACCATGGACACCTTCGTCGACTCGTCCTGGTATTTTATCCGCTTCACAGATCCGTGGGACGACAGAGAACCGACCGATCCGAAAGTCGCCAACCACTGGATGGCGGTCGATCAATATATCGGCGGCATCGAGCACGCGATCCTGCATCTGCTCTATTCGCGGTTCTTCACCCGCGCCATGCACAAGACCGGCCACATCGGCATGGACGAGCCGTTTGCCGGCCTGTTCACCCAAGGCATGGTGGTGCACGAAACCTACAAGACCAAGAACGGCGATTGGGTCGAGCCGGCCACCGTCAAGATCGACGGGCTCGGCGATGCGCGCCACGCCACGCTTGCCGCCACCGGCGAGCCGGTTGAGATCGGCCCGATCGAAAAAATGTCGAAGTCGAAAAAGAATACGGTCGATCCCGACGACATTATCGCCGCCTACGGCGCCGACACCGCGCGCTGGTTCATGCTGTCTGACTCGCCACCCGAGCGCGACGTGATCTGGACCGAGGAAGGCGTGCAGGGCGCCTGGCGCTTTGTACAGCGGCTGTGGCGGCTCAACGGCGAAATCGCCGGCGTCAAGGCACCTGCGGCGCGCCCGTCAGCCTTCAGCGACCAGGCCCTCGTTGTGCGCAAGGCCGCCCACCACGCGCTGTCGAACGTGTCCGACGACATTGCGCGGCTGCGCTTCAACCGCTGCGTCGCGCATATCTATGAATTCGCCAACGCGCTGTCCGACGCCATCGGCACGGCCGAGACTGCCCCCTCGCCCGACTTCGCCTGGGCCTTGCGCGAAGCCGGTGACATCCTGGTCCGCCTTTTCCACCCGATGATGCCGCATCTGGCAGAGGAATGCTGGGCGGCGCTGGGCCACAAGACCCTGGTCGCCACCGAGGCTTGGCCCCAGGTTGAGCCTGATTTGCTGGTGGAAAACACCATTACCCTGCCGGTCCAGATTAACGGCAAAAAGCGCGCTGAGATAACGGTTGGCCGCGACGCCACAAATGCCGAGATTGAGGCTGCCGTTTTGGCCCTCGATGAGGTAAAAAGGGCGCTCGATGGCAAACGTCCGAAAAAGGTCATCATCGTCCCGCAGAGGATCGTCAATGTGGTGGCCTAATCAATTGACCCGCATTTGCGCCGCGCTGGCACTGGCCGGCCTCACCGCCGGCTGTTTCCAGCCACTCTACGGCACGCAAGCCTCGGTTGGTGGCACCGGCGTCCCCGACAAATTGAGCAGCATCGAAGTCGCACAGATCGATGCGCCGAACGGCACCCGCCTGTCGCGCGTCGGCCATGAGGTGCGCGAAAATATGGTCTTTGGCTTGACCGGCGGCGGCGCTGCGGCCCCGACCAACTACAAGCTGGTCATCCGGCTCTCATCGACGAACACGCAGGTGATCGTCGACATCGCCACCGCGCGTCCCGACATCCAGAACTACGGCATCGACGCCACCTATACGCTGACCGACATCACGACCGGAAAGAAGGTCGTCGACGGCCAGACTTTCTCGCGTGTGTCCTACGACATTCCCGGCCAGCAGCAGCGCTTCGCCGGCGACCGCGGACTGCGCGACGCCGAGAATCGCGCCGCCAAGGTGATCGCGGACAATATCAAGTCGCGCCTGGCGTCGTATTTCGTGGCTGGGACGTGACCTAGGCTATCGCCCTCGCAAAGGCGGGGACGAAAACGAATTAATATGACCGCCATCAAAACCTCCGACGTCGACCGCTTCGTCGCCAAGCCCGATCGGGCCCAGCCGATCGTGCTGGTGTACGGGCCGGACGCCGGCCTGGTGCGCGAGCGCGTCGACGCGCTGGTGCGCGCTAGCGTGGACGATCCCAACGATCCGTTCGCGTTCGTGCGCATCGAGGGCGAGGAGTTGTCCGCCAATCCGTCGCGGCTGGTCGAAGAGGCGAATACGATTCCGCTGTTCGGCGGCCGCCGCGCCGTGCTGGTGCGAGTTAACCCGCGCTACAATTTGGCGGCGGCGTTGGCGACGCTGATTGAAGCGCCCTCGCCCGATTGCCGCGTGATCATCGAGGCCGGTGAACTGCGCAAGACCGCGCCGCTTCGCACGATGTGCGAAAAGGCCAAAACGGCGGCCGCGTTGCCTTGCTATCTCGACGACGCAAAGGCGGTTTCCAGCCTGATCGACGAGGAGATGCGCGCGGCCAAATTGACCTTGGCGCCCGACGCACGCGCGGCGCTGACATCCCTGCTCGGCGGCGACCGGCTGGCGTCGCGGAGTGAGCTGCGCAAGCTCGCCGTCTATGCCATGGGCCGCGAGCGCGTCGAACTTGCCGACGTGATGGCGGTGGTCGCGGACGCCTCCGATCAGGCGCTCGACGGCGTGATCGACGCCGCCTTTGCCGGCGAGACCCGCGACGTCGAAACCGAATTCGGCAAGGCGCGCGGCAGCGGCTCGTCGCCGGCCGCGATCGTGTCGGCGGCGATCCGCCAAGTCGCCAATTTACACAAAATGCGGCTGGCGGTGGACGGCGGCGACAGCATCGAATTCGCCATGAAGCGCGGCGCACCGCCAGTGCATTTCAGCCGCGAGAAGGCGGTGGGCGCGGCCTTGCGCACGTGGACGCCCCCGCGCCTGCTGCGCGCCATGGCGCAACTCGCGGAGGCCTCGCTCGAGGCCCGTCGCAACGCAGCGCTCGCCGAGACCATCGCGCAACGCACGCTGCTGTCGCTGGCGGTGAGCGCGCGCAGGCGCGAACAGTAAGTTACAAATTCAGTTGATAGCTATGCGGCACCCAGCGATAGGCGCCGCTGGCCTTCTCGACATATCCCAGTCCCGGGAACGGCATGTGATAGCCGGCCACCAACAATTTATCGGCCGCCGCCATATCGAGGATGCGCTTGCGGGTAGCCGCCGCCTTGTCCTTGTCGTCATCGACGTCGAGATGCAGATCCGGGCGCTGGATCGCCACGATATAATGATTGCAGGTATCGGCCCAATTGATCATCCGCTTGCCATCGCTCTCGATGGTGAAGGCCATCAAACCGGGCGAATGACCGAAGGCGTCGACCGCGCGGATGCCCCGCACCACCTCGTCGCCCGGCTTGATGAAGGTCGAGCGGTCGGCCAGCGGCAGGCAAATCTTGACGTAAAGCTCGCGGTTGAACTTGCGCGCCTCGCGCACGTTCTCGCCCTTTTTCCAGAAATCGAAATCGGCTGCGCCGAACACGTAGCGCGCCTTGGGAAACACCGGCGCCCCGCCTTTGGTCAGCCCGCCGATATGGTCGGGATGGCCGTGGGTGATGACCACCACGTCCACGTCTTCCGGCTTGTAGCCGGCCTGCGCCATGCGGGCGACCAATTGGCCCGGCGGCAGACGGCCCTTGAGCTGCTCGTGCTCGACGCTGAGCGAGCCGTTGCCGGTGTCGAACAACACCAGCTCCTTGCCGGTATTGACCACGATCGGCGTAAACGGATGCTCATACCGGTCGGAATCGATGCCGTTGGCCGCGGCCAGCGCCTTGATCTCGGCCGCGCCCACCTCGCCACCGAAGCTTGGCGTCAGGCCGGGACGGATCACCTTGCTGTCCATGATGGTGGCGACCTCGAAGCCGCCGAGCTTGAAACGGTAGATCGTCGGCTGCATTTCGCCGTTCATTGAAGCGGGCACCGGAATCCTCCTGGATTATTGCGCCCGTTCCATAGCATTTAGCCGGCGGCCTGCAAAAGGCGCCGCGAATATCGGATGATGGTTAGAGCTTGCCGGCCCTCAAAGCCTGCCGAGCAGCACCAGGATCAGAAGAACAACGAGCACCGTGCCGAGACCGCTCGAGGGGTAATAGCCCCAGCCCGCGCTGTATGGCCAAGTCGGCAAAGCGCCGACCAGAAGTATGATCACGATAATCAGGAGAATCAGCCGCATCCTCGCCTCCTCGGATTTGCCCGAGTTCCAACGCGGCTTTGCGGCTTTGGTTCCGGCTTCCGGCGAAAACCCGCCCCTTGCGTCAGACCTTGTTAAGCAGAAGGGCCTATGGAATGGGCCTATGAAAAAAGCTCTGCCAGCAACGATGTTCGGCGACACCGAACAAGCGCGCATCACCACCCTGCGCAATTGGGTGCTCGATCACGATGTCACCGAAATCGAGATGAGCGAGCGGCAATTCTGGAATTTCGCGCTGCTGCAACCGATCGCCGAGAAGCCCTGGATCACCTTCATGGGCCGCCAGTTGCGCGTGCCGAAAATGCCTGAAGACGCGCAAAAGTGTCTCGGCATCTATGACCACGCCGGCCCCGGCGCGATCTGACCGCGCGGCGACGTTATCTGCGCGTCAGTGCGAGGGGCTGCTGGATCCGGGTTTGAAACCGGTGCCGCCGCAGCGCTGACACTTCACTTTCTTGTCGCCCAGTTTGATCAGGCCCTTGCCTTCGCAATTGCTGCATTTCGCTTTCTTCTTGCCGCCGCCTGGTTGCATGGCTGTCTCCCGTTTGCTGGGCCGATGCCTACGCCTTGGCGGGCGAGAAAGCCATAACGGTCAGCCGGCGGCGTCGAGCACCTGGCGGATTTTGCGCGCTACCACGGCCTCGATCAGCGGCTTGGAGATCAGCTCGGTGCCGCGATCCAAGCGCCCCTGATGCACGATCGCGTTGCGCGAATAGCCGGTCATGAAAATCACTTTGACGCCGGGGCGGCGGGCCTCGACCTCGTTGGCGAGTTCCCTGCCGTTTTTGCCGGGCAGCACCACCTCGGTCAGCAGTAGATCGAATTTCTTGTCGGCATCCAGCAGCTTCAGCGCGGACGCGGAGTCTTTCGCCTCGATCACCTGATAGTTCAAATCCCTGAGAATCTCCGCCGCATATTGCCGCACGCCGTCATCGTCCTCGACCACCAGGATCGTTTCCCCGCGGCCGCGCTCGGAGCCGGCCGGATCGTCAACCGGGATAATCGCCTCCTCGCCTTCATGACGCGGCAGGTAAAGTTTGACGGTCGAGCCTTCGCCGAGCTCGCTGTAGATTTTGATATGGCCGCCGGATTGTTTGATGAAACCGTAAACCTGGCTGAGGCCTAGCCCGGTGCCTTTGCCGGCTTCCTTGGTCGTGTAAAACGGCTCGAACGCGCGGTTGATCGTATCCGGCGACATGCCGATACCATTGTCCGACACCGCGACCAGGACATATTGGCCGGGTTTCACCCCGGTGTGGTGCCGGCAATATTCTTCGTCCAGATAGGCGTTGCTGGTCTCGATGGTGAGCTTGCCGCCCTTCGGCATGGCGTCGCGCGCATTAATCGCCAGATTGAGCAGCGCCGATTCCAGTTCGGAAACGTCGGCCTCGACCTTCCATAGCCCGGCGCCGCTGATCGTCTCCAGCGCGATGGTTTCGCCTAGCGAGCGCGTCAAGATATCGGACACGTTGACGATCAGGCGGTTGACATCCACGGCCCGCGGATTGAGCGGCTGCAGCCGCGAGAAAGCCAGCAGGCGCTGGGTCAGTTGCGCCGCTCGCTCGGCGCCCGCCAGCGCGTTGACCAGCGCGCGCTCGGCGCGGGCCTCGACCACGCCGCGCTTGGCGATGCCGAGATTGCCAATGATGATCGTCAGCAGATTGTTGAAGTCGTGCGCAACGCCGCCGGTCAACTGACCGACCGCCTCCATCTTTTGCGATTGCCGCAGCGCCTGTTCGGCCAGCTCGCGCCGCTCAGCCTCGGCATAAAATTCCTGCGTCCGGCGTTTGATCAGAATCACCAGGCCGAACAGAAACAGTGTGGCCGGAACGCCGAAGTAAAGATGCGGCGTCATGGTTTGCCGCCAGGCGGCAAAGATATCGTCTGTCGGCAGCCCGTCGGAAACATACAAGTCGGCATAGCCGAGCTTGCGGTAGCCGATGCGCCGCTCGAAACCGTCAACCGAAATGCTCGTGACCATGCCGCCCTCGGGTTGGGCCGCAACCGAACGGACGAACCCGCTATTGGGTCCGAAGCGGGTGATATCGCCGGGGGGCACCGGATGGCGGGCGAGGATTGCGCCGTCGGCCTTGAGTAGCGAAAAACTGGCGCCGCTATTTCCGGCGAGTTGGCTGTAAAAATCCGAAAACTCTTTCGGCAGGACCGCGACCATGATGACGCCGGTGAACGCGCCGTCACGCAGCGCCCGGCGGCGGCTGACGGCGAAGAACGGTTCAGTCCGCACGCGCGGTTTGAGAATGGGGCCGATGAACGTTCCGGCGTCGCGCTCCTTTTGCACGATGAAATAATTTCGGTCGGCGATGCCCCGGGCGGCCCGCACCGGATAGATCGCCGATGACACCACCGTATGGCCGTCTTTATCGGCGACCAAAATGCCGTCGACCGCGCTCAACGCCTTTTCAAGCTTGCTCAATTTCAAATGCAATTTCTGTTCGGACGCCTTGATCTCCTCGTCCGAAAGATCGCCAAGGATGGCATCGACGCTGGTGAACGTCAGGTCGACCGACTGGAACACGCTGATGGCTTGCTCGGACATGATGTGCATGGTCGCAGCAAGCTGTTCGTCGGCGTGATCGAACGCGCTGTGGTAGGCCACCCAGCTCGCATAGGAAAAAATCGTCGCCGGGATAGCGAGCGATGCCACCATCATGATTTTTAGGAGCCGGACGGCGGCATCGCGACGGGCGCGCATTGGACCCACTTAATCGAACAAGAAAGCCGGCATCCGGCGCGGCGAATGTAGGGGGAACCTCCACCACTGGAAAGCGAAAAAAAGTTTCCTGCTTTTGGGAAAGGGCTAATTTAGCTGTCTTTCCCGCGCAGCAGAATTCGGACTGATGTCGTCACTTCTGCGCCGCCAGCATGACCAGCGAACCGGCGCACGCGATCAGCGCCAAAGCCAGCAAGAAATATTGCATCAGCATGAGCGCCTGGCGCGGCGCTTCGGTCGCGGTCGACATATCGTAAATTTGCCAGGCGGCGACCGACCCGGTCAGCAGGGCGGTCCTGATCCATTTGCCGTTGGTGTCGGGGCGGACAAGAATTTGGTTCAATAGAAGCGAATTTTACCCGCGTTTGCGCAGCCAGCCGTCGAGGCTCAAGCGCCCGCTGCCGCACACGAACAGGAAAAAGAAGCCGCCCAGCATGGCCAGGTTCTTGTAGAAATATGAATCCTGCACGCGGCGCGCGGCGAGGTCGGTAACTTCCCAATAGCGGTGCGAGCTGAAGGTCGCGACCAGCATGAACACGATCATGATCATTATGACGTAGCGCGTGGCGAGGCCGAAGATCAGCGCGAGGCCGCCGAAGAATTCGACCGGCACGGAAATGTAGGCCATGAAGGCTGGGATGCCGCGCGGTGGGAACGTGGCGGCAACGGCGTCGATGTTGAACAGTTTGCCGTAGCCGCTGCGTACAAAGATCCAACCCAGCAGAATGCGGCCGATCAGCAGCACGATATCGGCCGTGCCGGCGGCCAGGCTATCGGCCTGCGACAGCGCGGGATGCGAACTGGGTTGATTTTGGATTGCCATTATTGTGCTCCCTGGGGTGTCCGGCGTCTTATCGCGCCGCACCTTTTACTAACAAACGGCCTGCGCCGGTATTCCGATCTATCAGAACTGTCATTGCCGGGCTTGACCCGGCAATCCATGATGAGACTCGGCATCGGCAGACTTACGTAAGTCCTGCGTCCTTGGAGAGTCGTCGTGGATGCCACGGGTCAAGCCCAGGCATGACAGCGAAAATACTTTGTCGGCAGTTACTGCAACTACTTCCTATCCAACTTCCTCAACACCGCGTCGAACTGATCCAAATCCCGAAATTTAATATGCAGCGTGCCGCCCTGGCCTCGTTGATCGATTGTCACATCCAGCCCGAGAGTATCCGACAGCCGCCGCTCAAGCGCGCGGGTGTCGGCATTCTTTGACTGCGCGCCACGGATTTGTTTCTGGATGGCGTCGAACGTGGCGTCGCCGGCCCGGCCCTGCTCCTCGCGCACCCACTCTTCGAGCTGGCGCACGTTGTAGCCCTCGTCGATCGCCATCTCGGCAAGCACCTGCGCATTGACATGGCCGACGAGCAGCCGCGCGTGGCCGGCCGACAGCTTGCCCGCCCGCACCAGCGCCTTCACCGGCTCGGGCAGCTTCAACAGCCGCACCATGTTGGCGACGTGAGGCCGGCTCTTGCCGACGATCTGCGCCACCTGCTCCTGCGTGTGATTGCACTGCTCGATCAGCGCAACGTAGCCGGCCGCCTCCTCGATCGCATTGAGATCGGCGCGCTGCACGTTCTCGATAATGGCGAATTCGAGCGACTGCACGTCGGTGGCGTCGACGATGGCGATCGGCACCTCGTGCAGCCCGGCACGCTGCGCCGCGCGCCAGCGCCGCTCGCCGGCGACGATCTCGTAATGGCCCGGCCCGCCATGCTCGCGCACCACGATCGGCTGGATGATGCCGCGCTCGCGGATCGACTCGGTCAGCTCGTTGAGCTCGGCCTCGGTGAAGGTGCGGCGCGGGTTGCGCGGATTGGCCTTGAGGTTTTCGATCGGCGCGCGGCGCGGCTTGCGCGCGCTATCGGCGGTCGGCGATTCTTCGCTGACCTCGCCCATCAGCGATGCGAGGCCGCGTCCCAATCGCGAATGATCCGCCATCGCCGCCGCTCCTGAACTTCTTGCCACGCCTTGTCTTCCTCTTGCCGATGCTTCTTTTTTCTTATCCCTCCCCCTTCGGGGGAGGGATCAACCCGCCTTCAATTCCTTCTCGCGCTGGATGATCTCGGTGGCGAGGCGCAAATAGGCTTCGCTGCCGACGCATTTTAAATCATAGACCAGCACCGGCTTGCCGTAAGACGGCGCTTCCGAGATGCGCACGTTGCGTGGGATCACCGTGTCGTAAACCTTGGACCCCATGAACTGGCGCACGTCGGCGACCACCTGGTTCGCGAGGTTGTTTCGAGAATCGTACATCGTGAGCACGATGCCGTGGATCGACAAATTCGGATTGAGACTGCTCTTCACCTGCTCGACCGTCTTGAGCAATTGCGACAGGCCTTCGAGCGCGAAGAACTCGCATTGCAGCGGCACCAGGATCGAATCGGCCGCGGCCATGGCGTTGACCGTGATCAGATTAAGCGACGGAGGGCAGTCGACCAGCACGTAAGTGAAATGAAATGCCGGCGCGCCAACATTGATGTTGTTGAGCGCGGTGCGCAACCGGAAGGCGCGGTCTTTGCTCTGGCCGATCTCGAGCTCGAGGCCGGACAGATCCATGGTCGACGGCGCCAGGAATAGCTGCGGCACCGCGGTTTGCACGATGGCCTCGCGCATCGGCGCCGATCCGGACAACACGTCGTAGGTCGAGGTGCGGCGCGACTTCCGCTCGATGCCCAAGCCAGTCGAGGCGTTGCCCTGCGGGTCGAGATCGACCACCAGGACGTGCTCGCCAATGGCGGCCAAGGCCGTGCCGAGATTGATGGCGGTCGTGGTCTTCCCGACCCCGCCCTTCTGGTTAGCGATCGCGATCACCCGCGGCCGGCCGGCCTCGGGCCGGGGCGCCGGCTTCGGGAAGGGAACGACGTCGGGATGGCTGGTTGGTTGGTCGGACATTCTGATTTTCCACAGAGTTATCAGAGGCTTATGGGTAGCGCGTCAGGTTTTCTTGAGGCGCTGGAGGCCGCGGACGACGACGATCGAACCGGCCGGGTTCGTCACGCTGGGCACAAAAGAAGTCAGAATACTCCAATATTTAGCGGCTTCGGTCAATTCAGTAGCTACATCTTGACCCTTGGGGAACAGACCGAGCGCTCCGCGCTGGATGAAAGGAAACACCTGATCGCACAGGGTTTTCAACGGCGAGAGTGCCCGCGCCGTCACGACCTGGACAGCTTCTGCACAGCTTTCCCCAAATTTCTCGGCCCGCTCCTGATGAACCTGGGCCGGAAGCCCAATGGCCCGCACCACGTCGCGCAGGAAATTGGCCTTTTTGCCATTGCTCTCAATGAGATGGACCATGACGCCGGGCGCGCCGGCCAGCGCACAGGCAATCGCCACGCCGGGGAAGCCCGCGCCTGAGCCCAAGTCCACCCAGACCCGCGCCTCCGGGGCCAGAGCAAGGAGCTGGAGCGAATCGGAAATATGCCGGGTCCAGAGCAGAGGAAGGGTGGATTCGGCGACGAGGTTGAGCTTTTCCTGTCCGAGCAACAGCAGGTCTACGAACATGTCCAAGCGCTTTTCCGTTTCACGTGAAACAGGCGTGAGCACCAGCGCGCGTTTTTTATCGTCTGCGAGGTCGAAGCCGCCCTGCCCGTCTTTTATCAAGCGCGTTTCGCGGCGTTTCTGCCGCGTTTCACATGCGCGACCAAAAGTGTCAGCGCCGCCGGCGTCATGCCGTCGATTTTGCCGGCATGCCCGATCGTGCGCGGCCGATTTTTTTGCAGCTTTTGTTTGGCCTCGTTCGACAGCCCGGACAGGCCCGCATAATCGAGATCGTCCGGGAGCGAAAAACTTTCATCGCGCCGGTACGCCGCGACGTCGGCGGCCTGGCGCGACAGATAGACTGCGTACTTGGCGTCGATCTCGATCTGCTCGGCGATTGTTTTGTCGAGCTCCACAAAGCGCGGCCAGATTTTTGCGAGATCCGCGATTGCGATATTCGGATACGACAACAACTCGAACGCCGTGCGGCGCTGCCCGTCTTTGTTCAACGCGAGACCGTGACGCTCGCCTTCTTTTGATGTGAGCGACACTGAATCTGCGAACGTGCGCGCGGCATTGAGCGCGGCCATTTTTTCCACGTGGAATTTCGTGCGCGCAGGGCCAACGCAGCCGATGGAAATTCCGCGATCGGTCAAACGCTGATCGGCATTGTCGGCGCGCAGCTTCAAACGATATTCGGCGCGCGACGTGAACATGCGATACGGCTCGCTGACGCCGCGCGTCACAAGATCGTCGATCATCACGCCGATGTAAGCTTGCGCGCGATCGAGAATAATTTCGGCGCCGCCGGCGGCCGCTGAGGCCGCGTTGAGACCTGCAAGAAGTCCCTGTGCCGCAGCCTCTTCGTAGCCAGTAGTACCGTTGATCTGACCGGCGAGATAAAGCCCGCGCAAACGTTTTGTTTGCAGCGTCGGCTCGAGCTCGCGCGGATCGACGTAATCATATTCGATCGCGTAGCCAGGACGAACGAAGCGCGCATTTTCCAATCCGGGAATTGTCGCGACCAGAGCGTGCTGAACTTCTTCCGGCAATGATGTTGAAATTCCGTTCGGATAAACCGTGGTATCGTCGAGGCCTTCCGGCTCCAAAAATATTTGATGGCCGTCGCGCTCGCCGAACTTCACGATCTTGTCTTCGATTGACGGACAATAACGCGGACCCGTGCTAGCGATCTGTCCGGAATACATCGGCGAACGATGCACGTTGGCGCGAATGATGTCGTGCGTAGCCGCGACCGTGCGCGTGATGCCACATTCAATCTGACGATTTTCAATGCGCGCGGTCAGAACCGAAAATGCTTCCGGCGGATTGTCGCCCCGCTGCATTTCCAATTTCGACCAATCGATGGTGCGGCCATCGAGACGCGGCGGCGTGCCGGTTTTCAAACGGCCGAGCGTGAAGCCGGCATTTTCCAGCGTGCGTGAAAGTCCCAAAGCCGGAGCTTCGCCGACGCGGCCGGCGGGAATTTGTTTTTCGCCAATATGGATGAGCCCGCGCAGGAACGTGCCGGTGGTTAAAACCACCGCGCCGCAGGCAATCTCGCGGCCGTCGGCGAATTTGACCCCACAAACGCGGGCATTGGCGAGAATGAGATCGTCGGCATCGGCTTCAATGACCTGCAAATTCGGCGTTTGCCGAATCGCGGCCTGCATGGCCGCCGCATAGAGCTTGCGGTCGGCCTGGGCGCGCGGACCGCGCACGGCCGGACCTTTGCGGCGGTTCAGCACACGAAACTGAATGCCGCCTTTGTCAGCCACCTGGCCCATCAGGCCGTCCAAAGCGTCGATTTCCCGCACCAAATGGCCTTTGCCGAGGCCGCCAATGGCCGGATTGCAAGACATGGCGCCGATAGTCGCGAATCGATGGGTCACCAGGGCAGTTTGCGCACCAACACGCGCGCTGGCGGCCGCGGCTTCACAGCCGGCATGGCCGCCGCCAATCACGACAACATCGAATTTGTGGTCGAATCGAGCCTGCATTGGCGCCTCGGATGCGGGTTCTAGCGGAGGCGGGGGCGGGGGTCAAAAAGTCCCGATTTGGTGGAATGTTTCACGTGAAACATCGGCAAAAACCTATTTGCCAATGCAGAACTCTCGGAAAATCGCGTCCAGGATATCCTCGACATCGACCCGGCCGGTGAGGCGCCCGAGCGCGCGGGCCGCGATCCGCAGCTCTTCAGCCAGCAGATCCTCGCGTCCGGCGGCATCGGGCGCCTGGGCCCGCCGCAACGCCGCCAGGACCTCCTCAAGCGCCAGGCGGTGCCGCTGCCGGGTCACCAACGCGGACTCCGATCCGGCCAGGCAACCCTCCGCCTGGTGGGCCAACTGGCTCAAGAGCTTGTCAACACCTATACCTGTAACGGCTGATATGCTGTATTCTGATTCATTGTTAGTGATTATCTGTTCATTTCTATTCGCTGACTCCTTGTTAACCATATTCTTTAAGGACTTAGTAGGGTTGGCTACTGCTTCACTCTTACCAATGCGCTGTTTTCTAGGTTCATTTCTTTGTGCGCCGCCCTTGATCAGGTCGATTTTGTTACGAATCAGCCAGGTTGGCGGGGTGGAGGAGGCAGAACCAAAGGATTTCGGACCGTTTTCTATCTCATTGTCATTCCGGGTTCGCTCGCTTTGCTCGCGCCCCGGAATGACAGAATCGGGGGCCGAATCGCCCGCATCCACCACCCACAGCACCAAATCGGCGTCAGCCGCCCGCTCGCGCGCGCGGCGCACGCCCTCGAGCTCAACCGGGTCCTCCGTGTCGCGAATGCCGGCGGTGTCCAGCAAGGTCACCGGCCAGCCGCCGAGATCGAGATGCACCTCGATCACGTCGCGCGTGGTGCCGGCATAAGGCGACACGATCGCCGCCTCGCGCCGGGCCAGCCGGTTGAGCAATGTCGACTTTCCGGCATTCGGCGGGCCTGCAATGGCAACCACCATGCCGTCGCGCAATCGTTCGCCGCGTCCGCTATTCGTGAGCGCCGCGGCGATTTCCGCCTCGAGCGTCCGCGCGATCGCCAAAGCCGGCGCCAGCAGATTATCGGGCACGTCGGCCTCGTCGGAAAAATCGATGGCCGCTTCGACCAGCGCCAGCGCCTGGATCAGCTTTTGCCGCCAGGCCTCGGCCGGCGCGCCGAGCGCGCCTTGCAGCTGGCGCAGCGCCTGGCGCCGCTGGCCTTGCGTTTCGGCCGCCACCAGGTCGGCGAGGCCCTCCACCGCAGTGAGATCTAGCTTGCCGTTCTCGAAAGCGCGGCGGGTGAACTCGCCGGCCTCGGCAAGCCGCAGGCCCTCGATGCGGCCGAGCGCGTCCAGCGCCGCGGCGATCACAGCGCGGCCGCCGTGCAGCTGCAGCTCGACAACGTCCTCGCCGGTCTCGCTATGCGGCGCCGGAAACCACAGCGCCAGCGCCTGATCGATCAGGTCGGAGGTTTTGGGATCGCGGATGCGGGCGAGCGCGGCCTTGCGCGGGGAGGGTATCTTTCCCGTGAGCGCACGAAGCGCGGCGCCGGCGCGCGCGCCGGAAATGCGGATGACCGCGATGGCCGCCGGCCCGCGGCCGGAGGAGAGGGCGAAGATGGTGGGGCGCTCGGACATCGCAGCAAACGGAAGCGCCGGAAAGATGGTAGGTCAAGGACCCAAAGTGACCTTCGCGGGACCTTCCTGCCACCCTAAAAATACGTCGCAATTAATCTACATTGGTCACGACCATGCTGTCGTCTACGCCTGAAGAAAAATAGACAATCATCGACTACATGAATTCACAGGCGCCCGACCTGACGGTCGAGTTCCTACAAAAGGTCTATGTCCAAAACGACTTGAGCCACCAGCACGCGGTCTGAGACGTTCACACCAACGTCGACCGCTGGTGGGTGATCACCAACCCGTCGAACCTTTACTCGCAAGAGCAATTTCCAAATATGGATCTGGCCGTCACGTTTCACGTCGGCGTGTGCCTGCGTGTCCCACGCAGCGAAAAATCATAATTGTCAGAATTGCCGGTGGAACCGCTCGCCGAATGCTTTCGTCACATGAGCGAAGCATCTGATGCGCTGTTGAATGCGAACGAAGTCACCGATTTTCAAGCGATCGGCGTTCGGTGCCGAGAAGCGCTGCTAGCCTTCACGAGTTCAGCGCAACTCGTGATGCCTTGGTCAAAAGGCAATGACGACAAGCCCAAGCAAGCCGACTTCAAGGCGTGGATTGATCACGTATGTTCCGTCACCCTTTCCGGTCAAACACACGAGAACCGGCGCCATCTGTTCAAGACGTTGCTTGATGAAGCGCGGCGGTTTTCGAATTGGCTCACGCACGCAAAGGCCTCTACATGGTATGACGCCGAAGCAGCGACAACGACCGTTGAGCATGCGTTAGGACTAGCGACGTCCCTGATCATCCACCACGTGCGGGCCGTACCCGAAGCGTGCCCAGCGTGCGGATCAAACCGGCTATCCCCGCAGCGGGGCTTTCACACGAGCGCCCCCGACGTGAAGTGGGAAAGGCCAACTTGCGACAAATGCGGTTGGACGGGCGAACCCGTGCCGATCTTACCGACCCCCGAAGCCTACGCCGAAGAAACCTCTCCGCCCGACGGAGACTGCGTCATTCCTACCGTTCCTTTGCGCGCAAACCACGCAGCCAAAACGATTAGCGGCGATGTATCATGGATGCCCGGGTCAAGCCCCGGCATGACGGCATTTGTATTTGCGAACCCCCTTCCCTTTGCCCACCGCCGTTTGCTCCAATGGGGCAGGCCTGGAATAGCAATCGGGGAGGGCGCCGATGCGACGCAGGACTTTCATCTCAGGTTTCATATCCGGTCTCGCCGGCCTAGCGGCCGCGGCAACACTGTCGACCGCCGCGTTCTCTCAGAGTTTCCCGAACCGTCCCGTCGTCATCGTGGTGCCGTTCGCGGCCGGCGGCGCGTTCGACGCGCTCGCCCGCGTGCTGGCGCCGCGCATGGGAGAGCTGCTCGGTCAGCAGGTTCTGGTTGAGAACGTCACAGGCGCGTCCGGCATCATCGGCTCAAGCCGCGTCGCCCACGCAGCGCCCGACGGGCTACACCGTGCTGCTCGCCAGCATCGGCACGCACGGCTACAACCCGTCGATCTACAAGAAACTCGCCTACGATCCGGTCGGCGATTTCACGCCGGTCGGCCTGGTCGCCGAGCAGCCGATGGTGCTGGTCGCGCGCAAGGATCTGCCGGTGGCGAACCTCCAGGAATTCATCGCTTACGTCAAAGCGAACCACGCCAAGATGCAGTTCGGTTCCGCCGGGATCGGCTCGACCACGCATTTGAGCTGCGCGCTGGTCAATGCCGCGATCGGCGAACAGCCGGTGCACGTGCCCTTCCGCGGCGGCGGGCCGGCAACGGCCGAGATCGTGGCCGGGCGCATTGACTATGGCTGCTTCAACATCGGTGGCATTACCGCGCAGATCAAGGGGCGGCAACCTGAAGGCCATCGCCACGCTGTCGCGCGAACGCGCCGCGATCATGCCCGAGCTGGCGAGCGCGCACGAGCAGGGCCTCACCGATTTCAACGTCACGACCTGGAACGCCTTCCTGGCACCCAAAGGCACGCCGCTGGAGATCGTCGCCAAGCTCAACGAGGCGATGAGCAAGACGCTCGACACGCCGGCGCTGCAGGAGCTGTTGACCAAGTACGGCGTCGCGCCGGAGCGGCGCAGCCCGGCCTATCTCGCCACGTTCATCCCGGAAGAGATTGCGCGCTGGCCGGACCGATCAAGGCGGCCGGCATCGAGCAGGACAAATAGCGTCGGCGGCGGACCTCTTGTTCCACCATCACCGGCACGCCATCTCTATAGTTGCGCACCAAGGCTGACGGCATCGCGCGCTTGAGGAGAAAACGGCAATGAGCAACGGCAGCACGCTTTCGCGCCCCGAACTCGACAATCGCATCGCCATTCTGCGCGATAATATCCGGCAGCTGGTCGAGCAGGCCGCCGGATTCTCGGGCGGCGCCGATGAAGACCGCAACGCGGAGCGGATCGCGCAACAGACCGCGGAGCTTGAAGCGCTGATCAAGCAACGCGACGCGCTGGGGAAGAAATAGCCCCGCAATCTGGATCACCGTCCGCTGGACTGATGCCTGGTCAAAAACGGCAGAGCATCCCCAATAACCTTGAACGGATCGCTGGCAAGCCCGAGGGCGAAAAGGATTTCGGCGAGGCCGAACACAACAAAACAGGCCTTGACGAAAATCATCAGCGAGAAGCCGACGGGGTCGTCGTCGAGCCGGAAGCTCCAGCCGCCCATCGACGAGGTCGTGCCGGTCTTCAGGGCATTATAAATCCCCCAGACGGCCATCAGGCCCAGGAATCCGAAGACCAGCTCTATGACAACGGGCGGCATCCTGGCGCGCGGCGGCGCGATCAGAGCTTGGTTGCCGCGCGCGATAGAAGTTTCCAGTCCGCGCCCTGTTTTTGCCAGTTCATCAGGATGAGAAGATTGGTCGAGCCTTTCTTGCCATCGGCCGCTTCGGTTTCGCTCACCCACTTGAACCGCACGATCGCCGCGTCACCGACGACGCGAATCTTGGGATCCTGATAGGCCAGCGACAGCGTTTTCGAATTTCGATTGGTGGTGACGTTCTTGATGAAGGTCGCCTTGTCTTCGATCCGGGCATCGGAGTGACTGTAGCTCAGCTCCGCCGCGCACAGCGCGTCCAATGCTTTGGCGTCGAGCGCAACTTGCGCCGCGCGGAACGCCTCGACGTTCTTGGCAACGGCCTCTTCATCCGCTGAGGCCGCGAGGGCCGGCACGATACTCAGGAATCCAATGGCAAGAACCGGCAACGCCAACTGACGACGATCGATATTCATCGCTACCTCCGTTTTTCTGATGTGCGGACATTCTTGCAACCGCGCTCTTTTTTGTCGAGCGCCCTTCAGCCGTGCAAAAGACGAGGCATTGCAAGGCTGCGGCGGACCGGCTCTTTCTCGCCCTTGCTGGCGCTTTCCGCCAAGTGTTACGGTTTGCCGCATTCCTGGTCCCCGCACGAGGACAACCAATGCCAAGCCAAAGCGCACATCCGTTTGCCGCCGCCGTGACAGCCTCGTCGCTGGCCGCAGGCGCGCTTTTTGGCCTGCTTTTCTCAGCCATGGATGCCCAGGCCCAGGTTCCATCCGGCGCCTGCGAAAACGCGGCCGAGCTCGCGGTCATGCCGTCGCCGATCGCGCCGTGGAAGGGTGCGCCCTTGCGCGTCATCTTCGCCGCGGAGAAACCGCTCGAAGGCGAGCTGTCGTTGATCGCGCCCGACGGCCGCATCGCTGCCAAATCGCATGAGCGGCACGGCGGACCGCCGTATTTCTGGTTTGCCGAGGTCGCATCGCCGGCCGCCGGAACGTGGCACGTGACGCTGGCGCGCGACAACGCGCCGGCCAGCTGCGGCACGATCACGCGCGACATCGCCGTGCGCGATACCGCACCGCCGCCGCCGAGCGCTGCGCCGGGCAGCGTCTGGCCACTGCGCAAGACATGGGATCGCGCGACGGAAAACCTGTATTCGGCGTGGATCGAAAAGTTGTTCGACGCATCGCTCGACGCGCCGCCGTCATGGAATGCGCTGCATGAAGTGCTGCGCGACCGGTCGCGCAACATGCTGTTCAATCATCTGGGGCTCGGCGAAGACGAGACGGGCCTCGTCATGCACCCCGACTGCGCCGACATGCCCTATTTCCTGCGCGCCTATTTCGCGTTCAAGATGGGGCTGCCGTTCGGCTATTCGAAATGCACGCGCGGCGGCGGCGGCGCGGCGCCGAAGTGTCCGCAGTGGTTCAATATACAACATCTCGACGCCGAGCGCGCGCTGAAGGGCAAGGGCCTCGCGGCGACGTTCGCGCAATATATTCCGATTGTCGGCGATGCCGTGCATTCCGGATCGGGGCGGACGCTGGCGAGCGACGACAACAGCGATTACTACTCCGTGAAGTTGACCCAGGAGACATTGCGCCCGGGGACCATCTACGCCGATCCGTTCGGGCACGTGCTGATGCTCACCAAGCGCGTGGCGCAAACCGGCGATGCGGCAGGCGTCTTCCTTGCCGCCGACGCGCAGCCCGACGGCACCGTTGCCATCAAGCGCTTTTGGCGCGGCAACTTTCTCTACGTCCAGGATCCCGCGCTCGGCACTGCCGGCTTCAAGCGCTTCCGGCCGATCGTGCGCGAGCCAAACGGCGAGCGCCGGCTGACCAACACGGAAATCGCAAAAAATCCGCAGTACGGCGATTTTTCGCTCGATCCGTCGAAGCTGGCGGTGGAAGACTTTTACGATCGCATGGATGACGTGATGTCGCCGTCGACGCTGGATCCGGTGCGCGCCATGAAAGAGGCGATCTCGGCGCTCGACGAGCAGGTCGAGACGCGCGTGCATTCGGTCGAAAACGGGCGGAAGTACCAGACCACCGCGCACGGCGACGTGCCCATGCCGGACGGCGCGGTAATTTTCGAGACGACCGGCGCCTGGGAAGATTTCTCGACGCCGTCGCGCGATTTGCGTCTGTTGATCGCAATCGACGTGGTGCGCGGATTTCCGGATCGCGTCGCGCGGCGGCCCGAGCGCTACGCCATGCCGAAGGACAGAAGCGTCGCGGACGTGAAGGCCGAATTGCAGAACTTGCTGGCCTCGGAACTTGCGGCGCGCAAGTTTTCCTATCCGCGCAGCGACGGCTCGCCATGGACGCTCACGCTCAAGGACGTGCTCGAGCGCACCGGGGCGCTCGAGATGGCTTACAACCCGAACGACTGCGTCGAGCTGCGCTGGGGCGCCTCGGAAAAAAGCGACGAGGCCTCGACCTGCAAACGGCACGCGCCGGCGGCGCAGCGGGCGAAGATGACGAAGTACCGCGCCTGGTTCCACGAGCGGCGCCGGCCGCCACGCGCGACCGGCTAGTCAGCCGGATCGCCGCGCGATCACGAACCCGCCACCGCCACGCAATCGATCTCGACGTCGAACGGGCCGGGCCACGAGTGAATGAACATAAAGATGCGCGATGGCGCGTCTTTCGGGAAATAGCGGTCATAAACGGCATTGAAGGTCGCGAAGTTCGTCGGCCCCGGCACGCAATAGACATTGCACTTGATCACCTGCGACATCGACGAGCCGGCGGCCTCCAGGCAATGTTTGAGCTGCGCCATCACGCGCTCGCACTGCTGCTCGAAGGGAACCAGCTTGATCTCGCCGGTCTCCGGATCGAACGGCGGCATGCCGGACAGATAGACAAAGCCGTTGGCAATCGTTGCCGGATACACCACGTTTTTTCGATAGCGCTCCAGATAAGTCGAAATCGGCTCAATCCGCATGCGTTTGATCATGACCGTTCCTCCCGTGTAAGATCGGCACTTTAGCACCCAGCCTTGGCGCCATGGTTCGGCCGCCACCGCACTATCGCTGCTTCCGCCAAGGCACCGGGCGCGATTGCATCATGCATGGCCGCAGCGGCAAACATGGTCGAGGTGGCGGCGCTGGTCGGCGATACCGCGCGCGCCACCATGCTGGCAGCCCTCATGGGCGGCCAGGCGCTGACCGCCAGCGAACTCGCCGCCTGCGCGCGAATTTCCAAATCCACCGCCAGCGGACATCTCGGTAAGTTGGTCGGCGCGCGGTTGCTGAGCGTCACCTCGAAGCGCCGCAATCGCTATTACCGCATCGCCTCGCCGCTGGTCGCCCGCATGCTGGAAAGCATCAAGGCGGTCGCCGCCATCGAGACGCCGCCGCGTCACCAGCCGCGCTCGGCGCAGGACGATGCGCTGCGTTTCGCGCGCACCTGTTACGATCATCTGGCGGGACGGCTTGGCGTTGCCGTTGCGGATGCGCTGGTGGCGAAGAAGTTTGTGGTGCTGAGCGATGAGGGCGGTGAGGTCACCAAGACGGGCGCGCGGTTCCTCAACGATTTCGGCGCCGCGCTCGATTCAAAGGCGGCGGGCAAGCGGATTTTCTGCCGCGCCTGCCTCGACTGGAGCGAGCGGCGCTATCACGTCGCCGGCTGGGTCGGTTCCGAAATCTGGCGGCGCTGCCTGGAGTTGGGCTGGCTCGCCCGGCAACGCGACAGCCGCGCCGTGCGCCTGACACCCGCAGGACGCCGTGGATTGCGGGAGACGTTCGGGGTTAGATTGGATTTCGACGGAGCCTCACTTTGAACGACCGTCTTGGCGTCTTAATCGCAATTGTCTCGAGCTGCCTCGGCGGTACTGCGGCGGCGGTGACGCGCTATCTGGTCGGCAACGCCGATCCGATCACACTTGCGATTCTGAGATGGGGCATCGGCTTTCTGGTGTTACTGCCGGTCGCTTTGCTGTTGCGCGCGAAATGGCCGAGCCGCCGCGATTGGCCCGCGGTCGCAGCGCTCGGGCTTTGCTTCTTCGGCTTGTTTTTCGTGCTCTACAACATCGCAGTCGGCTACACGACCACGGCGCGCGCCAGCCTCGCGCTCTCGACGCTGCCTTTGCAAACCATGGTGGTCGGCGCGCTGCTCGGCATCGAGCTGCTGACGTTGCGCAAATCGATCGGCGTCGGCATCGCCTTCGTCGGCGTGCTGGCCGCGCTCGCATCCGGTATTTCTGCGGCGTCTCCGGGCGCCTGGCGCGGCGAATTGATCATGACCGGCGCGGTGCTGTGTATGGCGTTCTACAATGTCTGGTCGCAGCCCTTCATGCAGCGTTCGAGCGCGCTTGGATTTCTCACCGTCGGCATGGGGACGGGAGCTTTGGCACTTATTGTGGTTGGCGTTCTGACGCATCGCGTCGAGGTGCTGGGCAGCTTCGCAGCGCCGCAATGGATCGCCGGCATTTATCTGGGTGTCGGCGGCGGCGCGCTCGCCTTCATTCTCTGGGTGATGGCGCTGCAGCGCACGACGCCAACAAGTGTCGCCGTCACCATGACGGTCAATCCAATTGCCGCCGGGCTGCTGGCGGCCGTGCTGGTCAACGAGCCGATCACGCTCAATTTGGTGGTGGGATTGATCGCGGCGTTTGCCGGCATCTGGATCGCGACCACGCAGCCGGCGAAGGCCCGCGCCGGTTAAAGCGCCGCGGTCGCGGTGTAATCGACGACCGTGCGATAGCACTCGCAGGCTTTCTGCTCAAGGCCCTTGCGGTCGAGAATCTCGATGACGCCGCGGCTGTAGCGGATCAATCCGGCGCTCTGAAGATTTTGCGCGACCTCACTCACCGAGGTGCGGCGCACCGCCAGCATCTCGGACAGAAATTCCTGCGTCAGCGCAATGGTGTCGCCGTCGGCGCGGTCGCGGCTTTGCAGGATCCAGCGCGCCAACCGCGCTTCGACCGCGTGCAGCGCGTTGCAGCCGGCGGTCACCTGGGCCTGCATCAGCATGTTTTCCTGATGCCTGGTGATCATGTCGCGCAGCAGCTTGCTGTCCTTGACGGCGTTGCGGAACGCGGTCGCCGAAATTCGGGAGGCTGTCATCGGCAGCTGGATCACGGCGCGCGCGATCGAGCGATGCAGACCCAAACCCGCGGTCGCACCGACGACGCCCTCGCGGCCGATGGTCGCGCATTCAACCGCCTTGCCATCCTTGAGCACGACCAGCAGCGACACCATGCCGCTGTGCGGAAAATAGATTTGATCGACTTCATCGCCGGGCTCGCTCAGGAGCTGCCCCTGCACAAGCGTTACGGTTTTCAGCGCGGGCTTGAGCCGTTCGAAATCCTGCGGCGGCAAGGACGCCAGCAAACGGTTGGCGAGCGGATCGGCGGTTCCGGTAAGCACGTGCGGTTTCCTCTGCCCGCTCGGCGGGGCTGATGACCGCAGGTGATGAAAGGGCGCCCCAAGTGGCGCACCACGGAAACCAAGCCGTATATGGCACCTCCGGCATGGAACAGTTAGTGCTGTACCGCGCATAGTCGCGCGTGAAATCGGCTTAAAACGCATGGACACTGGGGTTTCGAGAAATAGCGACAACGCCGGACACCGGACATAGGGCTGGTGTTAGACTGCGCCGATGTCCGTCCCGCACAACACCGCGCATGAAAACCGCCTGGCGCAGGCGACCTCGCCTTACCTGCTGCAGCACAAGCACAATCCGGTGGATTGGTGGACCTGGGGGCCCGATGTCCTCGCGGAAGCCAGGCGCTTGAACCGGCCGATCCTGCTGTCGGTCGGCTACGCCGCCTGTCACTGGTGCCACGTGATGGCGCACGAGTCGTTCGAGGATGAGGCGACTGCGAAGCTGATGAACGAGCTGTTCGTCAACATCAAAGTCGACCGCGAGGAACGCCCCGATATCGACCAGATTTATATGAACGCGCTGCATCTGTTGGGTGAGCAGGGCGGCTGGCCGTTGACCATGTTTCTGACACCCAAGGGCGAGCCGGTGTGGGGCGGGACTTATTTTCCGAAGGAATCGAAATTCGGCCGCCCGGCTTTCACCGATATTTTGCGCGAAGTGTCGCGGCTGTTCCGCGAAGAGCCCGCCAAGATCGACAGCAACCGCGCGGCCCTGCTGGCACGACTAGCCGACAAAGCGCGGCCGGCGGGCAAGATTACCATCGGCGTCAAGGAGCTCGATGCCGCCGCCGGCCAGCTCGGCAATATGTTCGACCCCGTCAACGGCGGCCTGCGTGGCGCGCCGAAGTTTCCGCAGCCGAGCCTGCTTGAGTTTTTGTGGCGGGCCGGCGCGCGCAGCGGTGACGCGCGCTTTTTCGAGACTGTCGAGCATTCCCTGGAGCGCATGAGCGAAGGCGGCATCTACGATCATCTCGGAGGCGGTTTTTCGCGCTACTCGGTCGACGACAAATGGCTGGTGCCGCATTTCGAGAAGATGCTGTACGACAATGCGCAACTGCTCGAGCTCTTGGCGTTGGCTTTTCAGCGCGGCGGCAATCCGCTGTTTGCCGCGCGCGCGCGCGAAACGGTCGAGTGGCTCAAGCGCGAAATGACCACGCCCGAAGGCGCGTTTTCGGCTTCGCTCGATGCCGATTCGGAAGGCGAGGAGGGCAAGTTCTACGTCTGGTCGAAAAATGAGATCATCGAATTGCTTGGACCCGAAGCCGTTGAGTTTTTTGCGCGTCACTACGACGTGACCGACGACGGCAATTTCGAGGGCCACAACATCCTGAACCGCTCTCAAAACACCGCGCGTAGCGCGGCCGACGAGACGCGGTTGGTAGCCTTGCGTACGATTCTTCTCGACGCGCGCGCCGGCCGTGTGCGCCCGGGGCTAGACGACAAGATGCTGGCCGACTGGAACGGGCTAATGATCGCGGCGCTGGTCAATGCCGGGATCGTTTTCGACGAGCCGTCTTGGCTGGCGATGGCCAAGCGTGCGTTCGATTTCATCGCGGCGTCGATGACGAAGGGCGATCGGCTCGGACATTCGTATCGCGCCGGCAAATTGCTGTTTCCCGGTCTGGCGTCCGATTTTGCGGCAATGATCCGCGCCGCGCTGGCGTTGTATGAAGCGACAGCTGAGCGCAATTATCTCGCGCAGGCCTTGAAATGGCAGCGCGCCTTCGATGCGCATTACACCGACCCCGACTCCGGCGGTTATTATCTGTCGGCCGATGACGCCGACGACCTGCTGCTGCGGCCGCATTCGACCGCCGACGATGCCACGCCCAACCCCAACGCGGTGGCGGCGCGAAACCTGGTGCGGCTGGCAGTGCTGTCCGGCGACGACCAATGGCGCGAGCAGGCCGATCGGCTGATCCAAGGCATATTGTCGGCGGCCGAGCGCAATCTGTTCAGCCATGTCGCGCTGCTCAACGCGCTCGATCTGCGGCTGCGCGGCGCCGAGGTCGTGGTGACGGGCAAGGATTCCAACGCTGCCGCGCTCACCGCCGCGGCGCTCAAGCTGCCGTTCACCGATCGCATCGTGTTGCGCGCCGCGGCCGCCGCAAATTTGCCAGCGTCACACCCCGCGCAAGAAAAACTAAAGGTCGCACCGGGCAGCGCGGCCTTTGTATGCGTGGGCGAACGATGCTCGCTGCCGGTAACCGATGCCGCGCAGATCGCCGCAGCGGTTACGGCAATGCGCACGGTCTAATCCCGCTCACACCCCGAAAATCCTGCTGTAACGCGCCTTGATCTCCTCGCTCTGCGCCAGCACCAGTTTGGGGTCGGCCTGCAGCAACTTGAAGCTCGACAGCGGCGCGCGGCCCGGCGTTTCCTTGGTCAGCGCATGGAACGAGCGGTGAGCAAACACGTCGATGAAAATCTGCTGCGCCTCGGCGCTGAACAAATAGCACTGCAACAGCCGCGCGGCATTCGGATTGGGCGCGCTGCGGAATATGCCCGACGGCACCGGGATAACCGACGAGCCTTCCGCCGGATGCGCAATCTCGACCGGCTGGCTCTTCGCCTTGGCCAGCTCAAGACTATAGTCGTTGCCGTCCGCCATTACCGCGCGCTCGCCGAGCACGATTTTCTTCGGCGGATCGGCGGCCGACTGCACTTGCATGACTTTCTGCTGCGCCAGTTTTTCCAAGTACGGCCAGCCGATATCGCGCACCAGCAGATAGGTATTGGTCAGAATCGCGCCGCTGTAGCCGGGATGGGCTTTGACGATCTTGCCCTGCCATTTGGGAGCGAGCAGATCGGCATAGCTTTTGGGGGCGTCCTCGCGCTTCACCAGATCGGTGTTGTAACCGATGACCTCGAGCCACGCGCACATGGTCGCGTGCATGCCGTTGGGATCAACCTGCTGGGGCGGGAAGTGCTTGGCCATGTCCTCTTCTCTAATCGGCCATTTGAGGTCAAGCACTTTCAGACTATCCACCGCTGCAGTGTCGATGTCGCTCACGGGCTCGCGCTTCTCTTCGGAATCGGCACCAAGGCCCTTCCATTATGGGATTCGAGG